>Ga0099797_100226_pt1 | contig 36877 bp, 18 predicted proteins | sample Uncmet_Sort48C_1_FD_89871 | JGI IMG/M metagenome (GOLD analysis project Ga0099797, IMG submission 89871) | Marine eukaryotic communities from CALCOFI LINE 67, Pacific Ocean - C012_Sort48C_1 | ecosystem: Environmental > Aquatic > Marine > Oceanic | place: Pacific Ocean: Monterey Bay | collected... | reverse complement strand
AAATTCAAATGGCGCTGTTGCAACGAATATTGTTATATCTACGCTCGATATTCAAGCTAATGCGCATGAAAGTTTGCGAACTAATATTTATCGATTGGATGACGTATGTCTAGACTGCTCAATAGCATGCCCAGGTGGTTTATCCCCACCATGTTATGACAGCTACCCATGGAGATCAGGGAAAAAAACCTGGGAAAATTTGAAAGAGGAAGCAAGTAAAAGGGGTGGGCGACTGCCAACGTTAACTGAAGCACGCGCTCTTAGTGTTGATGATCCACAATTGTCCAGTGTATGGATAGCTGTGAATAATCCAAGGTTGCACGATAGTAAGGATTGGATGCAATTGTCACGCCGCAGCCCGATATATCCGCATGGTAGTTCCTACGTAGAATTACTAAATGGGTATCCTACTTGGGGTGATAAATCAAATGTGGTAGTTACTCCAAGAAGCAAATATTTTGCTTACGTAAAGTGGACCGACAACGATGATGTTTTTAGTGACAGTATTTATTCCCTTGATTTAAAAAATTTATATTGGAGTCGTCCCAAGACTTCCAAAAATATTCCTCCAATTGAAGTTTCTAATATAAAGTCAGGGGTATTAACAATTCTCAGTAACGCAAACAACTATGACCAAGCTAAATTTGCCATTGGCGACTATGTGCGTATTTCAAGCATGGACCCGTATGGTATTTATTCGTGCTTAGCTGGGTCACGCGGAAAACATAAAGATGGTACTTTCATCGTCATAGGTATTGAAAAAAAAACTGGTAAAACAGAAGTAAAAGTATCGGAATCCATAGTAGATACATTCTCCACTGCCGAATCAAAAGTATTGGATGTGAAAGATGGTAACATAATTATAACAAATCATCATTCAATTGGAGAAGGATCGCCAACGGTGACAATTTCGTTAGATATAAATGGTGTGAATGGTGCTGCAGGATCTTGCGAAGCGGCTGGTATTTATGACATGGTGGAGAATAAAGAGTTAGTAACCTCGTGTAGGGTTGCTTCGACAGGATTGAATGACGAAAAATGTAATGATACCTTGACGGATGAAGATAGCTGTACAAGTTTGGACGATGCCAATGGTGTAAGTGCATGTGTTTTCACTAAGGGATCGAGTTGCCGGGACGCCGACAATCTTCAAGTACCACCTTGTGTAGATACTGTAACAGATTCTTCATTATGCTCTAGCTATACAGGGTGTACATTTACTCCATGGACACGTATTAAGTTGAAGGAGTACATACACGATATGGATACTGAAAGAAATATTAACGATGGCTGTAAAGTAGTATTGCATGAAAATGATAAGTGTGCTGTGTCGCGTTTAAATATGAGGTGGAGACCATATAAAGCGCGCCAACCAATTAAAAGCTTGAAAAGCAACATTATATCTGTCGAAGATGTGACAGGTTACGGTGTTGGGGATAAAATAACAATTTCTAAAAATTCAGATACTAGTCTTCATGCTAGTGCTACTTGTGCTGCCGCCGGTGGAATTAGCAATTATGAGGTAACTGGGGTGATCCAAAACAGGTTGGTAAACGCTTGCAGAGCAGCCACTACAGGATTGGAAGATAATATTTGCTACGACGATCTAGCTATTCCATCATTGAAACTTAGTCCAGGGGCATTGGTTAATAGTATTACTTCATGGAATCCTACTGGTGGTGGCAATAGTGAGAGCTTAACAGATTTAAATACTACGACATCAGGTGTTGGTAATGGCGCTGTTTTAGCCGTAAATATTGTCGTCGGCAGCATAAGTGATGTCACGATTACTACAGCGGGTAGTGGATATGCAGTGGGTGATACGTTGATAATTTCTGCAAATGACATTAGTGGAACTGATGCTGATTTAGTGTTTACATTAATGGCAGATGATTTTGAAAATTCTTGCACAGATCCTGCTTGCGCATCGATTTCCACAGATAACGCGATAATTGTTAGTGATGATACGCCTATTCTTGATATGACCGTTGACGATACCAACGCACGGTGTATGTTATCACGGTTTGTACCTCCTGAATACATGAAATGGGAGGAGTTGTATTTCATAAATGAAAAAACAAGCCCAGATAATCGCGTTGGTCACTCAACCGTTGTTGATTCAGGTAAGATGGTTATTTTTGGCGGTTATAACGGGAAGGTTCATTTAAATGATGTCCATGTTGTAGACCTGGAAAGTAGTAAGGAAAATCGTAAATGGATGCCTGGCGTTTCGCGAAAAATTTATGGCAAGTATATATATATTCGCTCTGAAAGAGACGCCCTGCTAACGTTACTGGGCATCAAAGTATTTGATTACTACGGCAATGACATTGCCTATAATAAAATTATAAAGCATGGATTTGATAGATGCCCACAAAGTAATCCATATGCTTTTCAACCGGCATCGAATTTTGATTTATGTTGCAGTACCACGGCGTCATGGGGACCGGAGGCGGGGGATGGGGGTGATCAGAGAAAACGGAGTGACGCTTGTACTGGTTCACAGATTTCATGTGCAAATAAGCCGTGTGTTGATTTTGATGCTGTAGCAGACCCCCCCGGTGACAGCGCGTCTTGGATATCTATCTACCTTGGTGAAGACGAAAATCCTATTCATAGAATAAGTGTTTGGAATGGACTATCTTCTGATCCAGCAATGATGAAACGTTTAAAAAATGCTGTTCTCTTCGTCACAGATGAAGATATTAACGAATTTCGAGATCCAGTGAGCTACTCTTTAAAATGGACATTAACCGAGGAGCCGTTTCAACAGTATGTTACGGATAGGAGCCATGGCTATGTTGAAAAAGATTTTAGGCAAGTTTGCCTTAATCGGAATCCAAGCTATGGTTGTGTTTCTATATCTGCTAAAAATGTGTATGGTAGTGTATGCCCGGCTTACCCAACATTAATGAAGGCTTTTCAAGCATGTCTATACTTACCACCGGAATCAGGTAACTATTGCAATACGATAACATATCAAATACAAAATGGTAAGACGTGTTTCAGTTACTGCAACGAAAATTTTAAATGCGCCGGAAAAAGTGGAAGCACTTCCACTGTATGGAGAAGAGAGGAAGACACCCCATCTCCTCGAAGCAATCATAGTGCGATTGTACAGAACGGTATAATGCATATATATGGTGGGTGGGATGGCCACATTATATTTGACGATTTATGGAATTTTGATGTTGCTTCCGGCCGATGGAGCTTAGTACGTAATTTAGCTTTAAAACCATACGGGCGCTTCTCTCATACTAGTGTTTTGATAAATGGCAGAATGATCACATTTGGTGGCCATTCAAGCGAAGGGGGTATGTCTCAAGCAAAATTGCAATGTAGAAAAGCAGGTTATTGCAATCCATTCAAATCTATTGATGCTACGGGCGCTAAATCAGCACACGTACTTCGTAGCGGTAGTCAATCGTACGTTGAGCCAGCATTTCCGTATAAAGCATGGAGTGAAATAGACGAGAAGCTTACTTTAACACAAGACACTATTGTTTTAGATAATGCGTACCATGATGGTTGGTACACAGTATTTACTGAAGAGGCTGGGGCAGGGAATTCAGAAGATTACAGGCTTGATGGTTCAAATATTAGGCTTCTAAATTTAGATGGCGCACATAGTGCACCGCATGATGAATGCATCGTAAATGGCAATTATCAAGTCAGGATCGAATGGGGGTTGGATGATTATGTAGAATTTACTGTGCCTCCGGGTTCAAATATTTTTGATCAACAAAAAAATCAAAATATACAGCTAACCGGAGTAGCTACTTCTTTAGATAACTTTGGAATCACTGCTATATTTTGTCATGCATGTGTCAAGGGTGGTACGAGATTTGGTGATACTTGTTGGGCTGTTACTAGAGATGATGATGTAAACAATCGTATGAATGGGTGTAACGGTGCTAGTTGGGCAGGCGCCGGTATTTATTATGGGGGGCAAAAACGATCGGGTCATGGTGGTGGTTTTACTGGCGAAAAAACAAACGGTCAACAAAAAGGCGGTATTGATTCCGTTGGAGTTGTAATAAAGGTAAAATGCAATGATACTAAGGTAGAGCTAGAGCTAAACGAAGATGTTGAGTTATATATATTTGATGATAAAACAAATACGCCCAAAGACTTTGGGACTGTGCCGCAATATCGATACGATTCATCGGAAAGTTCATTACATCGGCGGATTTCCACATCCGTATGGAGTCAGACATCAGATGCAAACGGGGTAACGCTTCTACCGCCAAAGTACGTGCGAATATCTTTCAATGGAAATTATATGGAAAGTGAATACATAAATGATGATGTAATGGACAATTTTGTTGGTGTTTTCAATGGCAAAAAAGGGCATTTGCTGATGAGAGATAATACAACAGTTTCGTTTGAAATATCTTACAGTAGCAAGCATATTACTATTTACTCGCAACCATATCACACTGTTCTATCATATTATAATGGCGATTTCTCATTTGATGCTATGGATTTGGAAGAATTACAAACACTAACATTGAAAAACGCATTTTCACTACCAATACTTGGAAATTCTATACCCGAGCCTGTGTCTGATTTTAAGGTATGGAGATCAGTTGTGCGAGCGGGTGAGAAACGTCGAAAATATTATTTAGGGAGCACGTGGAAAGGTACTTTTGGGTTTGCTCTAATGCCCAGACACACGGCTACAATGTGTGATAAATGTACAACATTAAACGATGTTAGTGAATTACAATTGTACTCCACTAAAGGTTGCGAGATTAATTGCTTTGGTTGTCTAAGTCACGAGACGTGCGTGGTTTGTCACCCTGGGCATTACTTAAAAAATGGTAACTGCTATCCCCATGAAATTTGTCCAAATGGAATTCAATCGTTCGACATACCGGGACAATTGTCCGATGTTATATGCGTGACATGTTCGAATGGCATGTTTCAATGTAAAGGCATGACTGGACATAGCAGACCGGCAACTTATTTAGGAAGTTTCAACTCTTTTGAGAAAGCAACGAGTCTATTAAATTGGAATAAGGAAGTATTTGATATGTCGAAAATCAACTTAGGTTCAGTGGTAGCATATACTAATTATCATGTTGCCTTTGATGTTTATCCATATAGCAAAAGCACTGGAAGGAATGAAATATTTCGCTTTACATCTTCTAACAACGATTGTTGCGCATATTTAGATAAGTACTTAAGCTTGTCATTCGTCCCCAGTACCGATCATGCCTTGTATTTTAGTAATAAAACCATTGAAACCGTTCATTTAAATTTAGAAGTTTCCTTTGGAAACATGAAAGATGGTAACATGAATATCCTCATCCCTGCTGTATCGAGCGGAATTTCGTTAAACAAATGGAGTAAAATTCAAATACTTGTTGTAAACAATATTTATACTGTCAAAGTAAATCGATACGAGTCTTCAATCTCAACAACAAGGCATTATAGAAGGCCTTTACGAAACGACGTGTTAAATGTTCGCTTTGGACAAGACCCAGAGCAAATGTTAAAAAGCAAACCATTCACAGCAGACGGTCCATTTGATGCAAACATTGTACCAATGAAAAATACGTTTTTCTTGGGCTCAACAGGTCTCTTTTCAGATTTTAAGCTAGCATTCAGTATATGGACTAGTAACAGCAAAATATATTCAAAAGAAATTATTCGATTTTCGGACGGGCGTTCAAAATCTCCTGTAGTAAAATTTGATATCAATGGTAACCTAAATATAATAATTTCAGAGAACGAACAAATATTGACGAAAGAGTTTATCAGTATTAAAAGCACCGACCATAAAATATTTCAGTCGGAAGGCTGGAAAAAAATTTTAATTGATGTTCATCAGGATGAATTGAAAGTGTCTGTAAAGGATAATAATGATGATTATTTGATGTCACCAATAACCATTACTTTAGAAAATAATTACCGACCATATAAAAATGATGGGAAAGTTTATATAAAATCGATTTTTTCGGAAGAAGATGCAAATGTGGGAACTTGGATAAAGATTCTACAACTTGATGGGGCGGAATATACACCGAACGTCAACGCTAGTAATTCTGGGTCAAATGAATTAAGCGATAAGGAGGGATTTCGGAAAATGTCTGATGAAAATGTAAACAATATAGAAGCTGACAGTATGGGCTATAATTATTACATGTTTATTGATGATAAAAGTGTTGAGGAACTAGTACTATATGTTAGAACAAAAGAAGATTTTCAAGATACTGCAAGTTCATTTGGCTGGATGGGGTCAGATCCTACTGCACTTTACGATTTTTGCTTTCTGGATCATTTACAATCTATTGCAGAATGTACTTGGACTAATCGATACTTTGGGAGATTTGGAACGGGTGTTGGTAGAGCTTGTAATCAATGGCAATTCGATGATAACGCAGGTCCCAAATGTATTTATTCCGATGCTAGCAATAAAAGATGTTTTTCCTTGGGTGGTGATCAAGCTGCTTGTTCTTTCCAAACGGAAAATAATCAACTTCGTGAGAATGTAAAAATTTATAAATTAGATTTGAGAACAATGTCAAATTTTACGGGGAAGTACATGGAATTTTATGAAGATGGGAGTGGAAAATCATATGACACAATACAAGCAAGTTGCAACGATCGCGAGCAAAAACTTTGCACATACAATGAAATCTGTCCAAATGGTCGGTTTCATGAACCTGTGGGTGGCGAACATAATTATGATGACATGTGGCTTCCAATAGAAGGCAATGAATGGGTACAAACAGGTAAAGGCACTGAAGGCTGGTGTCAACTGCTATCGGGCTCCTCTACTTCATACGACCCGAGTGATTGGGCTACAACAAACGCAACAGTAGACCACAAAGAGATGTATGCATGTTGTAACCATATACATGATAATAATCCGAAATATCTGTACATCGGAAACCAACATTTCGGTTTAAAGGACATAAAATATACCCCAACTGCTAGTGTTAATAATAATCAATTTGTTTTTTTTACGTACAATCCTGAAACTTCGATTGTTCATGGCAAAAGAATTGGGTACACAACTATTTATGAGAATTTCAAGCTTAGTTTTGATATCAAAGTTACTGCAACTTGTAATAATGGTGAGCAAAATTGCCCAATGTTAAGATTCATGAGTAAAAGTGCAGATATGTCACCACTTGTATCTATAAAATCAAATAGTAAAATATTGTGTGTTAATGTACATACTGAATGTCATGATTTTGGAAATGAAGTTCCTGTCGATTATGAGCTATGTGCGGATTATGAATTGGCTACCGATGGATGGCAAAAAGTTAATATTGTCTATGACAATATTCAAAAAAATAAATTAATATTGAGTTTTCCCGACGATGGATACATAACAAAACAAGATTTACTCCCAGATGGAATCACTACAAACGGAAATGTTTGCAAATTACCGCGAAGAAAAAAAGGTAATGTGTACTTAACAACACCTAACGATAGTGATTATCACTATTGGCCATCAAATTTTGGAGCAGTCCCACGGTTCCGTAAAATCAAATATACATCGTTGAACTTCAATTCAAATGCAAAAATTAAGAATTTCACTTATACTCCCGTTTGAGTTACAAGTTTCACTTATTACCACTATATTGATGGTGGTGGTGGTGCACTATATTTTCAATTTAAATTTAAATTTAAATTTATATTAGTAATATAAATAATAATAAGGTATAATAAACTAAAACTAAAACAAGGAAATTTGAGTTTTTAAGGTCGTAGTGTGTAGAGTGTTTTTGTATTGAGTATACTACTACTACTATATTATTATATTATTAATAGTATAGTGCTATATTATATTATGAATGAATCTAAATCTCCCAAATAATAATATGAATGTAACCACACACGCACACGCACATACACACAAAATATTAGCATTAACAACGGTTTCGTCTTCCTTTTTTCCTTTGTATTTACGCAAACAAAGTTAGCATTTTTTTTCAAAAATGACGACGAAAGAATGTAGTGCTTTGTTAAACAAACGAGTTGATGTGCCATTGTCAGAGAAAGGTGTAGAAAAATTATCGCCGGCACCTCCAAAAATAAAACTTTACGAACTATATGATGGGTATGACTTTCCTAAAAACTCGCCATACGGTTTTTGCGGTGCGTTGACAAAATATTTAAGAAAAAAATATGGAGTTATTAATTTTAATTCTTTCATCGTTGGCATTAGATCAATTTACGAGGAACATAACGCTCAGAAACAGCAAATACCTAAAATATTTAATAAGCGAATGAAGAAAGAAACGTTTGCTTTAAAAATGATCGACTGCAACTTATTGATACAATTGATTCAGTTATTGAAAAACACTTACGTTGATGAGGATGAAAATTATATGAAAATTATGTTAAAATTTAATGTATTATTTGGCATTTCAAAAAAAGATATATACGATGCTGTAAACTATGTTGAAAAAATTAGAATAGGCATCAAAAAAAGAATTAAAGATAAAAATTATAATTCAGTGATAAATGCTGGAGTGGATAGAAGTGAAGGCAATAGAAATGCAAGTGTCGATACAAATATTAAAATTGCTTATGAAACAATGTATTTATTGATAAATGTGATTTCATGTAATGTTGCGATAGAAAACTTTTTGGAATGTATGGTAAAAGTGTTTATGTCAAATATTATAGTTCCGGCGAGAATACCCATTGCAATTACATTTGGTAAACGAATGGGGAAACTAGGGTATTTATTAACAGAAGGGCAACAAAAAGGTGGAATGTATAATGTTGAAATCGAAGAAATTATCCATAAGCGTTACAAAAAGACAAACGCAAGAAAGAAGAGACGGAAAACAAATAAAGGCGCGTTTACAGTAGATGAAGGGGAGGAATCGTTAAATTGGGTAGAAAAAAAAATTAAAGTGACACGTGAACGGCCGTACAACTTTCGCTTGATAGATACTGGAACGCTAGGTCTAGGATATCGAGATCCTACTTTCGTAGTACCTAAATGGAAAACTATTTTTAATGCACATGCTAATGATGACGGCGATGATATTTTTGATGAGCACTGGACTTCATGCATTGTCCATTGTACAACATGTGGTGAAATGTTAAAATCAAAAACGCATGTATTATTACACCCAAGATTAAATGTAATTATTTGTCACAAATGTACACATGTATATAAAAAGGGTAACTTTAACATCAACCCCGAAACTGGATCCGAGGAATTTTGCCGTTGGTGTGGTGATGGTGGAAGTGTCATGGCATGTGATCATTGTACACGTGTATTTTGCCAAACTTGTGTGCATCGAAATTTTGGTCCAAAGGAAGTTGCTGATATTAATGAAGCAGAGGATTGGTCTTGCTTTCTATGCGACGAAACAAAAATTAAACATTTACAAGAAAATGCGCATCGAACGATGAAGTATTTAAAGAAAAATCAAGTTTCCAACAACAAAAATGATTTAAACATATATGATGAGTATCCTGTCGAAGATTATTATCCAAAAATATCAAAACGTTTGCTTTCACAAAGTATTGTTGTTGAGGACATATCAAACGGCAAAGAAAGCACCCCTATACATGCGATAAATCATTTTAGGAAGAAAGATTTGCCGCCGCCATTTTCATATGTGACGAAAAGTATAGTTGGCGAAGAAAGTTTGCATTTAAGCACAGTATGTCGACCAAATCAAATTATTAATTGTTGCGATTGTGAGGATGATTGTCGGGACCCTGAGAAATGTGCATGTGCTAAGGCAAACGATGGTACCTTTGCATACAATCGCCGACGCCAACTTTTACGCCAAAGAGATGTCATATATGAATGTAACTATCGCTGTAAGTGTCATCAAAATAGATGCAAAAATCGTGTTGTAGGAAGAGGGATGAAAATACCATTAGAAGTGTTTAAAACAAAGCAATGTGGTTGGGGTGTTAAGACGTTAGTAGATATCCCAGCAGGTACATTTGTTTGTGAATATATTGGTGAATTAATTACGGAGCAGGAAGCAGAGCGACGTGCCAACCCGCGTTTAGGTGATGAATATTTATTGAGCCTTGATACAGTTTGGGTTTTGATGAAAAATGAACAAGAGAAACAAAATAATAGCAGTTATAATACAACAAATCGTGTAGTTGAATCACGAACAAAGACAACTATAAGTGTAGCTGGGTCACAGTTGTGGCGTAGATTGTTTGATAAACAAAACACAAGCGGTGCCAATTCACTCATGTCAGGAGAGGATATAAAAGTAGATGAAGTAGACGCAAACGATGATCAAGACATGATATGCATCGATGCAAAATGGTATGGTAATGTAGCACGTTTTATCAACCATAGTTGTGAACCAAATTTAGAAAAGCAAAGTGTTTATGTTGATTCACATGATTTACGCTTACCTCGCCTTGCTTTTTTTGCATCGTCGAGTATAAAAAAAGGCGAAGAATTAACGTGGGATTATGGTTATCAAAAAGGGAGTGTCAGTGGCAAAACACACCCATGCTTTTGTGGTGCTGAAAAGTGCCGGCATATTATGTATTAAAAATACTCATTAACTAGCATAATTTTATAATATTCTCATAATATCATATATAATTAATACTTACTCATTTATTTAATATATTATGTACACGCCACATGTATCTCTGTATTAGAATATAGATCGTATCTTGATCAAGAAGGGGGCAAAATCATTTGAACAGAAGAGAGACATAATAATAATAATATAGGTATTATACAACGTATAAATAAAAATATTTATATATTCATAAAAAATATTTTTATATATATCTATATAAAAAAATATATAAAATTAAAAAATGTGTTAACTTCCTTTTCTTTTTGCAAAAGAAGAGCTATTAAATTAATAATTGTTCAATTTTCACTTTCAATTTTTTGATTTGGTCAGCAAGTTGAGATTGGTCGTTGGTTGTAACGGAACAAGCTACAACTGATCGAGATACACCACATGCTCTCCCTAGTGCAACTTTTGATGGTACAAATACATATGGAACATTTTTGTCTTCACATAATAAAGGTAAGTGTAATACAATTTCCAATGGTTCTGTATCTGCAGCCATAACAATAAACTCACTAATTCCACGATTCAATGTTTTTGTTGCTTCATTTGCACCTTTTTTTAACTGCTTGTAGTTGGATGCCTGCTGAACTAATTCAAGAATAGTGGCACTTAATTTGGTTTCCGCTAACGGATATGCTTTTTTATTTACTTTTTCTGACATAATATTTTGTTTTGGTGTATTTTTTCCTTGTTTACTTTCTATAATAATATTTAGTGAGCTAAGTCGTTTCAAAAAATATGTTTAATATAAATATAAAACCCACGTGCTCTGCTTGTTAAGTTGTAGTTAAAAGTGTTTAAAGACTGAATGTATAAATGTTTATCTGTGCCTACTGGCGTACCAGTGCGAAACGCAAGGTACGTGCACACTCACGAGCATCTTCAAAGACTCCATATAAATAATAATAGTGTGTGTTGTAATAGTAGTAATAACAACTAATAATCCTATTTTCTTCCATTGTGTGTTACTGTAATTTCATTACATTAATTTTTATTACTGCTTTATAATAAAAACATAGTGATTTTTTAATTCATTTAATTATGTGGTCAAGTTTTGTTTTGTATGGTTGCGAGTTGCGAGGTTGCAGAATTCTATTACTATTAGTACTGCACAGCATAGGCAATTTATATATAGTCGTGGCAAAGTAATGCTCTGTCTATGTAAAAGATTTAGTTAAGGTATTATTACTATTAGTACTGCACAGCATTGGCAATTTATATATAGTCGTGGCAAAGTAATGCTGTGTCTATGTAAATATTTAGTTAAGGTATACTGGGATTTTGATGCTGTATTGTTAGTATAGTTATTCGTACCAATTTTTAATGTTGTTAAGGTACCTCAGTGTACTGCAATTATATACTATAATACCCATTTATATTCTATTTAGGTTTTTTTATAATAGAAACTATTGTATTCTGTACCGTTTTAGTTTTGTACCTACTTATATTTTAGTTAAGGTATATTAGTTTGTACCGAGGTATACTATAGTTAAGGTATTAAACAGAGGCGTTGTCCAGCTGTACAGTATTAGTTTCCTACCTGTTTATATTTCATTTAAGGTACTCAATCCTACGCCCTCATACTAGTATCTTGAGTCCCATTCTTCCTTCCTCCGAGAGCCATTGATTCCACCTCCATATTGTGGTCGTATTTATTATAAAAAATTATAATTAATATAATTATTTTATATAAATTACGACTATCACACCAGGTGGTACTGTACTTATTGTACCTGGTACCTGGTATTGGGCTATGTAAAAACAGAAACATACGTGTAGCACACTGTATACGCCTCTTCTACGTCCTTGCTTGCTCACCATTCTTACATTGCGAGCTTATTCAAGTACATCTAATTGCATACGAATACACACGCTTCGAACTGCATACATTGCATTATTTACAATTGTTATTACCATCTAGGTATTTAATCATGGGTAAACGCGAGCGCACAAACGAAGTATCAAGCTCCAACTCGCCTAAGAAAGCAAAAAAGTCGTCTAAATTTTGGAAAAAACAAGTTAAATCAATATTTAAAAATGCTAACAGCAGTGCGACCAAACTGAAGTTTAAACCAATACGAAAGGAACTTGTTAAGGCGTATAGAAAAGAAAATCCGTCTGTGTCAAAAGATGAAGCGAAAGAAATATGTTTAACTGAAATAAAAAAATTAGCATCTTATAGACTAGATGGTAAATATATAATTAAAATGAGCAAAAGTAGCAATAACGAGGAGAGTAGTAACAATAATAACAACAACACGGTTGTTGTTGCAAGTGCAGAATCCGCAAACGGATTTCCTGACATTGAAGATATGGATACAAAATCGTATCGTGAAAAAGTTGAACTTACGCTAGAAGGAAATGGCCATGAAGATGCAAAGTTTTATCCATGGCAATCATTAACAAAAGCAGAAAAAGCGTTTGGATCCAACATAATGTCGGTTTGTAAAGGCTTTACGAAACCAACACCAATACAAGCCCAATGTTGGCCAGTATTGGCTTCAGGGCGTGACATTGTTGGAATTGCAGAGACTGGTTCCGGTAAAACACTTGGCTTCTTATTGCCAGCTGTATGGCAAGTGTTAAATGATAAAAAAATTAAAGACTTAAACAAACCAAGAATTTTAGTTGTTGCACCGACACGCGAATTAGCTATGCAAACAAATGTTGTTGCAAATGAAATGCCATTAAAAAATGTTTGTATATATGGTGGTGTACCAAAACGTGATCAGTTTCGTGCACTAAACAATGGCATCGCTGTCGTCATTGGTACACCAGGACGATTGTTGGACCTTGCAGAAAATACCGATGCATTGGATTTATCAAATGTATCGCAATTAATTTTGGATGAGGCTGATAGAATGCTTGATCAAGGGTTTGAAAAAGATATGAGACGATTAATCGGATTATGTAATAAACAGCGACAAACTTCGTTATTTAGTGCAACATGGCCAGAATCCATCCGTAAATTAGCATCTGAGTTTATGAATAACCCTGTGAATGTATATATTGGCAGCAAGGATTTGACGGCTAACGTACGTGTTTCTCAAACCATTGAGGTAATTGAACCAAGGGCAAAGGAAAAACGCCTGTTGCAATTACTACAAAAATATCATAAATCTCGTAAAAATCGTGTTTTATGTTTTGCCTTGTACAAAAAAGAAGCTGAACGCTTGGAATCTATGCTATCTAGAAATGGGTGGAATTGCATTGCTATACATGGTAACAAGACCCAAGAAGCCAGGACAAGTGCATTAAAACAATTTAAAGATGGAGAAATTCCACTTTTAATTGCAACTGATGTTGCTGCACGTGGTCTTGATATACCTAATGTTGAGTGTGTAATAAATGTTTCTTTCCCATTAACAATTGAGGATTACATTCATAGAATTGGACGGACGGGTCGGGCTGGTAAATTTGGCATTTCGCATACATTTTTTACAAATTTTGATAAAGCTCGTAGCGGTGAGTTACAAAATGTTTTAAGAGAAGCAAACCAACCAATTCCAGATGCCTTACTAAAATTTGGTAGTACAGTAAAACGAAAAGAACATAAAACATATGGACGCTTTGGCCCGAAAGAAGATTTAGTCGGTTTAAAAGCAAAAAAAACTACGTTTTCAGATAGTGACAGTGATTAAAGAGGCATCAATTGGTGCTTTATAATACACGAGTATATCGGTGTTTTACAGAAGGAGAGTTTAGTAATACACTGACAGATACCATATGTGGTGTTTTTTATCTATAATTTTATATACGAAAAGAAAAGCAGACTGGGTTAAAGCACAATGGGTCAACGAAACTTGTAGAGATTTACAAGCTGAAGTGATCAAAACCGCGGCTTTTTGCCACAATCGTGCACTTCGAGATCTTTATCCGAATAGCTACCAGTTACTGTTCACCACAGGATCTATCACTTTATCAGCCTCACCGTTCTCGAGTGAACCCGACGTCCAGCGCGTTCAACGAGTGCGCACGGAAGGATAGAAACCTACTCATGCTTGTGTAGTATTCGTTTGCAGACGTGCATTTGAGCTTCATTATAGTAGGACAGAGTAATATTCTTGAGACTGAGTATTGAGCATAGTATTCATCACGGGATCTAAAATTATATAACTTTACACTTTAACACACATAATAAAATATACGCGTACCATACATATAATATATGTATATATATTTAAATATTAAATTAGCTTTTTACCAACACTTCGGGAAATTTTTAAATGTGCAGGCATCAAAAATGTTACGAAGGTGTACATCTTTTATACGTAAGTAATAGATGCACTTCGATAGTTATTGTTTGGTGTTCTTGCTACTACAACAGGGCTTAATGATATTTCCATACCACCAGGTGAATGACTTTGATGATGATTTTCGTCTTGCGATTGTAATTTACTATCTGTATTGTTGCTTTCATTCATATTGTCACAATTTCCATTATCTTTTGATGATTCTGATTTAGATATCGCATTTATACGTTCTCTGGCTTTCTTTTTACACGATCCTATTACCCCTTTACCAATCCATTCTTCCGCAGTATGTACGCCAGATGGTGCTAAATTTGCAATATCTAGCATAATATTCATCCATAAATCCCATTCATCATCCCATCCAATGAAATGAATTTTTATTTTACTATTTAAATCTTCATATTTTGTATCTACAACAACGGCTTTATACCATTTCTTATCGGAGTCTCTGGCATCTATTTCGTCACCGATGTTTAAGCTTTGGCACCATTCTGGTGTCCCATGTCCACAAAATACATCTGGGTGTAATGTTTGTAAATCTTTTCTTCTCGTCGGTGTACCAGATGGATTTTTTAATGATTTTTGAAAAGAGTTAATTTGATTTTTACCATGATTTTCGGCAGGATATGTTGATCGTGTTGTATTAGCTGATTGTTGGCTGCCATTTATAGTATCGTTGCTGCTGCTGCTACTGCTACTATTTTCCCTGTTGAGTTTATTCTTAGTTCCATTGTCCGTGAGATCATCGACATCGCTTTCATCATTGAAGGACATACTTAAACTTAATTTAATAGATTCCTGTAATTCAGTAATGCCGTGTGCCATTTTGCTGACACCATCTAGTATTTTGAAACCGATTTTTTGTTGGTTAGTTCCTCCTTTGGAGATTTTATCAAACATTAAAAATGGCTCTGATACGGAAGTTGGCGAAGATGAAGACTTTTCAAGTTCACGTCTTTTTCTAGTTTCAACTGCTAACATTTTTTTTGTACACTCTAGTTCATTAGTTACGGTACGCAACGCTTTTTGCAAATCTGATATTTGATGTACTAGATCTACTGGATTAGTTTGTGCAGGACTTTCCTCAACATTACCTTCCCTTTTGATATGATCAGGTGTATTAACGAAATTGAAATCAGAATCACCAGTGTTAAACAAATTACTTTTTCCTGCAAGTAATAAACTCATACGATTTGGCCTTTTGACACCACCTCTATCTATTGAAACCTGTTGTGGTGTTTTTGGTATAGGGCATTTTGAATCATCCATCTCTATGTCTTCTCTCCTGTACGATAATCAGTTGTCAAAAAAAGACTAATTTCTCCTGCTATAAGACACAAAATATTTCAAATCAACTATTTCGAAAGTGCTCGTAAGTATCTTGTCTGTATGTCTTGGAATTGCGTACATAACTTGACCGTCGTGTGGTAATTGTACTAATTTATTATTTATTCTAATTATTTGTTCTAATAATATAATAGTAATAATTATTATAGTATTTTAATTGGAATCTAGAAGCGGGGGGTAAGGTTCAAGTGCCCATAGTGTGCTGTATAAATTTAACTACGAGAAAAAAAATGCTTTTTTTTTGGTGTTTTTTTTTGCCTAACGTTAACGTTCGCATATGGATATATTGAATATTAAGGTAATAAATAAATACTGGATAGCATGGACACAGTGATGCATATATTAAGGTAATGAATATATACTGTAGGGTACACACAGTATTACATACAATTATAACTAAGGTTTAAATATACCGAGTGTGACTGAGACTGAAAACCTTAAACATATAATACTCCTCGTAGTAATTATTTTATAAATAAAAATCCCAAAAAAGAAAAGAAGAAAAAAAAAGAGCTAAAAAATGCCTAATAATAATATAAAATAATACTACCATACACCACCAATATATAGAGCAAGCCATTGTCTGCTTCTTTGGTTTGCGTGAAATCGTACACATAGCTTCTTTTTGGATACGTTATTGACTTTAAAATATTTATTAGCAACCATCTTTCAGTTCCGAAAAAACTCACCAACTTTTTTGTATTTGTGACATGAGTTTCTTTGGTGGTTTCTCACTGTCGCCAATGGCAACAACAGCATTGTATGTAGATAATGCAGACAAAAAATATACAAATAAAACAGTAAATGCTGATGCTGAGCAAGATGTTAAAAAAAAGGAAGAAGCATCAGGAAAGGATGCTGGGACAACATCGGCAGACAATGAAATAGAAAGAATATCTACACCCAAGAATCCGCCCATGATAAAATATTTTACTCCATCACACATTCATCTATATATAGAAAAAATCATTTGTAACATATCTGCAACAAATTTTAAAGAGAGTAACAATCTTATATATATTACTTGTACATTTGGAAACAAAGTTTTGGGTAAATCAAATAAAATAGTGGTTAAAGCATCCAGTGGTGGATATCGTTCTGTTGCATTTTCCAATTTTTATGTTAAACTAAAATTTGAAGATTATCTACTTTGTTTACAAAAAAATAATAATGTTGGGATTTATTTTGAAATCCGTTTAACAAACGTCGATGATTTGATAGGAGTTATGCAGATAAATGGAGACAGTGAAAATGCTGCAGTGTTGCCATATTTAGACCCTAAATTTGATAATAAAAGTAAACGTATCAAAAAAATATGGCTTTCATCGCAGTTGCACGGACATCATAATTCATATATCATGTTACTACTTAGCTCATCATTAAGTTATGAAGAAGAAAATGTAAATAACGAAGAATGCGACACAACTCATGTCAAGGAGGAAGTGGAGCAAATAGAAAAAGAAGGCCGCTTGAGTGTGAATAACTATGTCAATGATGATATACTTCCACAGTGTCCAAATTATGATCGCTATGGTATATCTGTGAAATCATCAGCAGAGTTACAGATACAATCATATGAATGGCGATCATATTATGACCAGGAAAATGAATTTCAAAATTATCAAATATGGTCAAATATAAAGCACATGAAAGTTATTCGTCAAGAACATCCTTTTTCGTTGATTGGTATGGGAGAGGATAAGAAGCCAACAAAAATAAAGGAATTAACAGAGTCGGTTAAATCAAAAATTAAATCAACATTAAATAGCAACTATGTGGAGTCACATACACGCGAAGATCGTTTGAAATGGCGCAAGGAAATCTGGAAAGGGTCGATACCAAGGAAGAAAAGAATGGAAGCGTATTTAGAACTTTCAGGTGGAAAAATTAAACGTGCTCGAGAGGGCAAATCATACTTCACTCGACTGTGTAATGCGAAGGTAAATGAAACGGATGCCATGCAAATTGAAGTAGATTTACCTCGCACCTTTGCAGGTAATAATTTTTCTAAAACTGATGAATATGGTAATATAAGTGATAGCAGCGGTCGCATAAATGATTTACGCCTCGTCCTCGGTGCATTTTCCTGTAGAAATAGAGCTATTGGCTATTGCCAGGCTATGAATTACATAGTAGCTAGGCTTTTAATGATTGGGGGGGCAGAAGATGCTTTTTGGGTTCTGTGTGCTATATGTGAAGACATATTTCCTGGGTATTGGGTACCATCTATGACTGGGGTGCAAGCTGATATAAAAGTATTGGAAGATTTAATACATGCACGTTTGCCGCGGGTTGCTGCTAAAATTAAACGATTGGAAATACCAATCACTGGTATTTTATCGCAATACATTTTAACACTTTTTTTGTTATCGCCTTCAGATTGTGCATTTAAAATATTGGACGTTATTTTATTAGAGGGTGGAAATGCATTGTTAGCAGTTGCATTTGGTTACTTCAAATTGTTCGAGCACGAATTTGTTGAGCAAGCACGAGATTTTAATCAATTTTGCAATATTTTGAAACGCAAAGTTGAGATATATCACAATATTTCTGAAATTTTGGATATTGGTTTTAATGAATTGAATCAAGTCGGTCGAAAGACTATAATGATTGCGCGCAACAATTTTCGTCGGGATTTTAATAAAAATGCTGTTTTTGAAAGACGATTAAAAAGTCGATTAAAAAGAAGTGTAAAAATGAAAAATGATGGTGAGTTTAATGTTGCGTACACTATCTTTAAGCAGATGGCTTTAAGCAATGTAGATAAGGATCTTGAGCTAAAAAAGCGTGAGCTGAGTGTAGATTATTGGAAATTAGATTTGGAAGATTTCAGGATTGTTTTTATTCAATTGAACTCCTCCTGGAGTGAGGAATTAAGTTTAATTGATCGTCTATTTGTAACCTTGGATCGAACGCACAGCGGCTACGTAGACATCAATGAATTTATGCATGGTATACAAGTGTTGAGCAATGGTACCAATGAAGAAAAAATGGCATTAATTTTCCTTGCATATGATACAAACGATTCCAATTCCATAAATCGGGAAGAGTTGAAATCATTGTTAAGAACTGTATACTTGGTGAATGGTATAAATCTAGAGCAAAATACTTTAATTGCAAGTTTAGAAGCATGCATGTCGATGATTGCACCGGAGAAGACGGTAGGGAGGCGTGATGTAAAACGATCCTTATGTTTAGAAGAAAATGAAGAATGTGTTCGTGTTAATGAAAATACCATTTCATTAGAATCATTCATACAGCTTCATAAATTTCAACCGTTAATATTGAAGTGCTTCAGTTTAAGCTTGTTTGAAAGGGAATAAGTGTGTAAGCTTATCATACGTAACTTATGACGTACTTACACACTAACAATGTAGCTTGTAGAAAAATACCTTGGTAAAATGGGTAAGATACAAAATATACACTTTTGTAACTTTTAAATATAATATACGAGTATATAAAATTAGTATCTTACTCATATAAAATAAGCTTATATATATTTTAATAAATTAATTATTTAAAAATTATTAAATGAGTAAGATACATATTAACATAAAAATATTAAATACGTGTAAGTTATTTTAAAATACACGCGTATTTTATATTTTTATTTTTAATTACACGAGTGTACGATGCAGACGCGTCACTATTTATCAATGACTCATCAGATCACATGGTCACATCTTGATTAATCTGATACAGAGTGGAGATTTTGTTGATATGAGCCGGTGTGGGCGGCTCGTTAATCAAGTTGCTATTTGGGTGGGCACCCAGGTATTTTGGGTGGAAAGTGTGTGTAGGGAGAACGCTTAATCAAGTCACTTGATTATTAAAATTTTAATAATAATAATACCACCAGGGTGCCAGGTAATATAATAATAATAATAATAATAAAAATAGTATATAATAAAAATAGTATATAATAATAATAGTATAATGTATAATAATAATAATGTAGTATACAAAGGGATTGTGTGATTTACCGAAATAACAAATAACACTAATAACAAAAGAAAAAGAAAAGAAAAAGAGAGAGAAAAAGAAAGAGAAAAAAGAAAAAAAAATCATAAACTTATAGGAACTTGTTAAGAAATCTTTCTCCATTTCAAAAAATTTTCCAAACGTCACCCAACCATGGTGGGCAACGTTTGGCTCGGATCTATTAATCAAGTGTGAAATAGTAGCGCGGCCCACTTTTTTTTATCTTATCCACTCTGATCTGATATCACATATGATATCATATACATGGCATTCATACACCATGAAACTTTTTATAAAACATGGAGGAAATGAAATAAAAAACTTTTCGACAAATCAAAATCGTTATTAAAAAATTTAATATCGTCATCACATGCCGTAAAATTGAGTCGCCAGCGGTATCTGACTGTCTGACATATTCTAACATCTTTTCAATATCGACATCTTCTTCGTTTATGGCCACAGTATTATTTACACTTGATGTGTTTTGGCGAACATTATTGTCATTATTATTATTATCCTTATTATTTACATTTCTCCTACTGATATTTGAAGTCTTATTAGCGGTATTAATGTCGTTGGTTGGCGTAGCAGTAACTTCGGCTGTTCCCGACTTTATTTTTTCTTCTTCTTTTAGGTTTCCTACAGAAGCGCTTGGCTTCGAAGCTTTCCTCCCGCTCTCCTTACTATTAGCATTGCTACCTGGAGCATGAAAATGTAGTTGAGCAATGGCATCAGCATACTTATTTGTGGACTTCTTTGTTCCATCTTCATCGCTGTTTGCCTCGGCGGGTACTAGATCTTTGATTGAACCACAGTGAGGGCATTTGTACGACAATGAATTTTTAACACATTTCTTTCGCTCTTCCTTTGACCAATTTAATCCACCAATCGCACCTTCACTTTTAGATGGCATAAAAGATATTATCGCCTCTAAAATGGTTCGAATACCCCAAGCAGGCTGCCACTCCTCCGGGTGATATGCACTAAAGCTCAAACAAATTTTCTTCTTTATTTCAAAGCGACCATTTTCATTTAAAAAATAAATATTTGGTGGTTTAAATGGATAGCCGCTAGGTAACAGTATTCTGCCGTGGTAAAATCCACCTTCAAAGTCTGTACCTTTTGGACCCCTTAGTGTAAAATGCCAGTCAAAAATATTATCTTCCAGCGGCGTTGCAAAATATTGGTCAGATGGATCTTTTTTCATCTCGCTAACCTCTTCCATTATACGTCGCACCCCCGTATTCTTTAATGAAAATTGTGACGTCATCTTTCAGTACTATATCTTTTTAAAAAACACAAGTGCTTGTGGATGCTTTGTTGTTTATAGATATGCTTTATAGTTGGAATCAAACAACCAAAACATACAAGACATCACAAGTGCTTGCGAATGCTTTGTTTTTTATCGATATTGTTTTATTCTATTTTATTTAGTTGTAAAATAATATATTATTATTATATTATTATTAATAAAAATAAAATGCACAAATATAATAATTAATAATAATAAAATAAAAAAATTATTCATTATTTTACTGTATTATTTATTTATTATTTATTTATTATTATTATTTATTATTATTATAAGTATACGATAATTCTTTTACGATGCAGAACTTAACATGACATTTTACCTATGGCATACCGGTGGTAGTTAGAGTGAAAAAATTACCAGATTACTATACTAATTTAAATTTAACTATTACAAAAATTACTATCCCAGGAGGCTATGATAATTCCTGGCCTGATGTGTGTATAGGGGTGTTAACAAATCAAGATAACAACGAAGAGACTTGGAAGGAAGAAGTATTTAAGGAAAACTGTATTAATGGGATTAAAATAAGTATAGTATAAAATATTATATTGAGTCTGTAGATTTAAATATATATCTATAAAATATAGTAATGTGTGTGTGTTAGATATTGGAATGGGAATCAAATTGTTTACCTTAACTTTCTCCTGTTTCACGACATTTCCATCGTTTCACCATCCTTCAGGGCTTGTTAGTAGCGGGATCACCTATTACCAGAATCATCATAGACATTTATTGAATAAATAATATATTGCTTCAGTTGCTGAGTCGCTAGTAGTCGTCTGTTGTAACAACTACTCGCTACACAGAAATCTGGCCATCTCCGAAATTCCTAAACCGTTTAGCTCCAAACAGGAAAATTGAAAACCTCGCATGGCAGCAGCATACAATAAAATGTCAAATGATACAGATATGTTACCGCCAACCTCCTCCTCCGCCAGTCGCGAAGGTATCGGTAGTAATAATGATAAGAATAGTTTTAGAAAATATATAGGAATTGGTATCCTTGTTGTTATAATAATATTTGTTATTATAGATATTGTAGCACTTCCTTGTACGTTGGTTGAAACGGACAGTGCGCGTATTGCACGATTAAACAAAGCAAGCGTTCCGTTGGTTACTGAAAATGGGACAATAAATTGTGTTATTGATACAAAACATCCGAAATTTAAATTAGTTAATAATCAGTATTGTGAGTCAAAATATTCATGCACCGGCGTAGTATTGACGGACTTCGTAAACTGGGTGTCCAAAAACATGATTTTGGGTATTTTTCTGTACTTATTCATTTATGCTTTTTGTACTGTCGCATTTATTCCTGGTAGTATTCTCACAATTGGTGCAGGAATTGCGTTCACTGCAGCAACAAATAATGTTGGGCTTGGAATTTTTATAGGCACTACCACAGTTTTTCTTGGTGCAACAATTGGTGCTACACTTGCATTTTTTATGGGACGTTATTTGTTGAAAGAATTGACAGAAAAATTACGCATGAAATTCGAAGTTGTCCGTGCAATTGATGCAGCAATAGAAAAGGAAGGTTTTAAAACAATGTTTTTATTGCGTTTAAGCCCATTAATCCCATTTAACGCATTAAATTATATTATGTCAGGGACATCTATTTCACTGAAGGATTATATTTCGGCATGCATAGGAATGTTACCTGCGAGTGTAGTTTATGTCTATGTTGGTGCAAGCATACATGTTGCTGCTACTGGCGATTACGAAAAGGATACGGACACCAGCGTAATAACATTGGTTTTATTTGTCGTTGGCGCAATATGTGGGATCTTAGGTATTGTAAGAATTAGCGTTGTCGCTAAAACTTATTTATCAAACGTAGTAGACGAGAATAAAATAGAGAAGCTGGAAGATGATGTTTGATAAAAGTTTTTGTAAAAAGTTGTGTATATATTACTTCGTATATTCGTATGATATTTTTAGTTTTTAGTGTCTCTGCATTTTTTACTGGGCCAGTATATGGGGGGGTATTTTTGAAGCGAATGATATCAATAGTAAAGTTAAAATATTTTTTTTTACACACGCACACATAAAAATTAAAAAAGTAAAAAAAAGATATTAATTTATTTTTTACACTGAAAGTAAGTTGCTACAACCGCTGCGGAGGCACAACGGTTGCATCATTACAGTTCTCGCCATCAAGATCGCATTGTACAAAGCCCTTGTTAGAAGCAATTTCCTCAACACTGTAACCTTCTTCCCACCATTTTTCAAATTGAATTTGTGCATCCGTTGGGACAATATCAGTGCCAATTTCTGGTGGGTTTGGCCCTAGGGCACCATAATCATCAACTCGTGCAATGGTGGCGTATGGACGATATCGTTTATTGAATGGGTCCCAATCACAAATAGGTGAATTTAAATACATGTTCTTCCGTTTTTCTATTGCATATTCACTTGGTGTACGTAACACCCACCACACTTGATAACTTCCACGGCACAGAATCCTTCGCGGAAAATCCTTGTACTGTGTTGGCAGTGGTATACTTCTATATCCAGAAGTTAAGCCGGGTGGTAATTTAACTTCTATTAAAACTTCTTCAATTCGTTTCTTGTTGTAAAGTCCTGTAAGTGGTCCTAAGGTAATATTTGGCAGATGTACTTCTAAGTATGTCCCGCAATGCGTATCACTGTTATATTTGCCATTATTTTGAAAACCAGTGCATTGATATATATACGCAGTCGACGAATACCCCAAGGAAATACAATACCGACGCTTGGTTCCATTTGACCAATAACAATCATTTTCACCAACTAGTGTATAATTATAATCCCAACATTTAGGTCTTTCATACGGCTGAACTTGCGCTACACGCTTTACCGTGCATTCTTGTTTGTATAAAACAATGCGCCTGCATGTATAAAAGGGCTTTGATATAACAAATTTATACTCTGTATACACACCAGATGTATCGCAAATAACATCATTTGGGATCAATGACGCGCAATGAGTCACAATAATAGTATTTTTTCCTGGGGATACTGCAAAGTTCACTGCATCGTATCTCATAACACCATTTTCCATTAAAATTTCAGGAAGTTGCCGTAACCCATCGTCTAATGTCACAGTTACATATCCCGATGTCCACCCCACAGAAATGTTAAGACTAGTGGTTCTAGCGTCAACCCTTGCGTAATACCCATTAGTAATGCTTGGATCAAAGGGGAAGGGGTCGCAGGCTCGACCCATAGGCGGAACCCAATTCCCGCAATAACTTGTTTTAACCCAATTGATCGTATCCTTTCCCCCTAAAGAACTCTGGAAAAACATGTCCTTACCTTCAAGATTGAATTGTTTTAAACTTAGAACCATTGTTGCCTTAAAATCTATTAATGGTGGGTTTAAGATATTTTTTATTTGGGGCTGTGTACGTTGATATTCCTTGTAACGTTCACGACAGTGTATCTTATAATCAACTTCACCGCCTTTCACCAAGTTACTAATATAATCTGTACCAAAATAACCTATCCAAATTTCATTCTCAGGCGTTGCTAGTTCGGTAAGTAAATTTGGGTCTGCAGTATAAAGTGTCGGATCCAAACAATGAAATGTAGTCGATGGTGGACACTCTGACAATGGGTATATCACAGGAGATTCTACGCCTAACTGATCAATTTCAAAACGCAAGCAACCAATACAAGTATCAATAACCGTTAACGGTGTTTCTAAACCAAGACATACTTCGTCCAAAAGCAATAACTGGTCTCCCAGCCGGCTGGTCAAATGGTCAATCACGACATTTTCTTCAGTTTTGACTACTTGGGAAGATGTATTTTCATTTTGTATATACTCTGGTGTGCCATACCTATCATTACAACAACCTGGTTCGTAGTTTCGACAAGGATCAAAGATTATATTTACTTTATAGTCTGCAGGTGCGCCAAAAATTGGACTTGTTTGTGGAGCAGGTTTATCTTCATAGCCGTCTCTAAATAGTAGCAAGGTTTCAGGGTAGTATACATACGATACTAAGGGATGCGTTCCAATATTGTCGAATAACTCTTGCGTCCTTTCTCCAACAAGCTCATTATACCGTGTAGAATTTTCATAATGCTGACCATCTACAAACTGTTGTTCGTTACTAATAAAAAATAATAATATTTGTGCTATAATTTGCAGCATACATATTGCATGAAAAAATTTCTTAGGAAAAGTGATGTATGTTATAGCTTCCGGTAACATTGCAGAGGCAGTGGGTAAGTATTTTCCCGTATAATGTTTATGTTTATGGTGCGCATTTACTCTCCAACATAACTTCACATGCACTAAGCTGTGGCTTTATAAGGGAAAGAAGCAAATGCTTAAATATGTTGGTTGGGATTCACTGTAGTAGTATTGCGCTATGTTTTTTTATCACTAATAATTTTTTATAAGACTTCAAATAAATTAATAATAATAAGAGCATAATAATAATAATAAATATTATTATATTATTTTCCTATACGTTTATTTAACAATAATAATATGACTAACAACATGATGAAATACCTATTTTTAAAAAATAAACACTGCTGTCGCCCAATCGGAAACTCAGATTAATTAGTTAGCTTGCTGCCCTGACACTAACACTAACGTAGCCAATAATATACTATATAATTTCAATAATACCTTAATAATACAATTTCAACAATAATTATAATAATAATAATAAGCACATAATAAATAATAATAATAAAGGAAGAAAAATTTTTTAAAAAAAAATAAAAAATTATTCAGAGCATTCTTTTAATCCAAAAGTTGCAAGTATGAAAGGAGACAATTTTAGTGTTGGGCAATTTAATCCAGCCATTATTAACATTTTTCCTGCTCTCTCTTTTCAGAGCATTACTTCTTCTTCTAGTTCCGTATCGTCAAAGTTAATATCTACTAGATAGGAAGAGGGCCCAGTCTGGGAAAGTGTTCTAAAAGATGATACTAACGATGCGATTGCCACGGGATCATTCATGAACTTCTTCGTTTCCGAGTTCAATTGATAATAAGAATTAAACTTATGTACCATCTCTGCAAAGGCATTGTTCACATTATTCAAAACTTCCGAGACATATGTTGCTTGGATCGCTTGAATTTGATTTATCCAGTTGAGAATTTCCGCCTTGTTGTTTGAACCAAAATACAAACAGTTTTGGTGAACATCTATCAGCTTGAAAACAAAAAAATTATTTGACGTCAGCCTATTGCAGCCCATGCAAATATAGTCCTTCAAAGAGATTTTTCCCTTGGAAACATCCGATAAAACATCTTCCTTCCACGAAAATACATGATCTTGGATAGTAATATGACGGTGGTTCCATCGAACCCCGCCATTTCCTCTCTTATGTAATTGACCAACCACACGGTTGAGCGTAGCACTATTACTTTTACAAGCAGCTCCCAAAAGACCTACTGATTCCAAGTACCTTGGCAGCATTGGATGAACCATCAACATGCCTTTTTCAGCAGCTTCTTCATTTTCATCTGGTTTAAAATCCAAAAACCGATAAAACAAATAAGCATTTTTTAGACCATGGTCATTAGTCACGTGCTGAATTAAACGCTTGGAAATCAAGCTATTTCCCAACGCTTCCGCTTGTTCTATCGTGCGGGCAAGTCCAAGGGCAATGATGAAAGCAACACAGTCGCTTCCCAAGAAGCACGACTTGTATGTTCTGAAATGATACGTACGGTCTTTAATTTCCAATACACGGTACAACTGCGTCGCAACGGCATAAATAGAGCTGGTATCTTTTTCATTTAAACTCAAGCTATTATAATTTTTGCTAATGCCCCGGATTCCGTCATTTAGCCCATATTCTTGGGAATCTGCCTCTGTTTTTCCATTCTTAAGTGAATTCTTTCTACTATCTTTCTCGTCTGTATTAACTCCATCTGTACCATTATCTTGAACAAACCTGTCTGCCCGTTTACTGCTTGATCTGACTTCGTCATCCCCCTGGTCATTATCGTTTGTCTGATTCTCTGTTGGTGGTATTAATTTCTCAATGCATCGCGGGTCGTTAACCAATTTCAAGGTATCAAAAACGCTCCAAGACTGGAGGTCCTCGTAATCTGACTTTACACATTGTTTCCAAAGCGCAATATATCCGTCACTCTTCGGTAACTTTATTCCTGTTTTGCCCTGCCGTTTCGCATCTCGCCTACTGATCAAATATTCTAAATAGGGATGCTTTGGCGGAAGCAAGGGCACCAGGTGCTCCTCGAAATTTTTGCCACAGAATACAATTTTGGCAGCAGTAACAGGGTCAAGAAAAGTCTTGACTATTTTCCAGAGACTGGAAACTAAAAATCCATTGTTGCACATGAAGATTTTTCCGATACGTTCAGGAAAGCATGTTCCAAGCATTTTGGAAATTTTCTTCACAAAATTCATATCCCAATTTGCAGATGTCACACCACTTGCATCATAAATCATTGTTGCACGCTCGTGGCCTGGTGCCATTCGATCCGCACACAACTGCATAGTGTAAATACACCGTGCGGCTGCATTTTCTGAGTCCTCCGAGGTTTTTGGTAAGTGGGAGCACGGTCTGCATACAATAATAATATTGCCGGTCACGTCATGACCGCAAACAAACATCGGGCCGTTTTCCTTGTACTCTTTTTCTATGGACTCTGGAACGTTTCTAAAATTAAAGTCCTTCGCCAGCTGTACATATTCTCTATATCGTTCAGAAGTTTGTTTAATGTTGAAACCGTCTGCCCGCAGGTATCGTAGACAGAATCTTATTGGGTGTTCCCGCATTACTTCAGGATGTACATATACATCTGTGCCTGATATATATTTATGAAATTGTTGCAGTGCTTCAACCTGCGTTTGACTTAACGAGGATAATAATTTTGGTAGACTTTCCCGAGAGATGAAAGAAGACATACTACATACCACTTGTATAAAGACAAATGCTCCTGTTCCGCGTTGCAATACAAAATGAACTCTTAGTAGTATAATATGGTTAACCATTGCATGTGATGTGGATGTATTGGTTGCTTATGTGAAGTTTGTGTTTTGTTTCGTAGTTGTTGCTATTATTTTCTCATACTACTTACTTGTATTATTTTATAATAATATAGCTGTATTTATTTTATTATTATATATTATTATTATTATTATTAATAAATCATCATTGTTCTATTTTGTTTTATTATTGATAATTATTAATTACGTATGATGGCCGATGGTGCAGGGTAGGCTGACTTTATTTCGATTATTAAAATTTTTTTCATGAAATTAAGGTAAAAAATACAAAAGTAGTATAGTGGCAAATAAATAATTTGATTATTATTATTTTTAAGAAAAATATGCAACCCCTGGATATGATGGTATAGCAGTCGAAGGACGCGATACCGTTCGACCAATACTATGATGCCCAGAAACATTACGCTGCCTGAAATTAAGAGCTGATGCTGGTCGCATTGTTCTAAGTGTATTGCTATCATGTTCAGTTTGATTGTTTATTATTGACTTAAATGTATATGCGCTTTTTGGGCGCACTTTCTTTCGGTGCGTGTGTTTTTTACTATTGACTACATGATTTTTATTCACCGTTATACGGGAATGCAATGTAGTAGCAGACGCTGATTTAGGACGCACCGTATATTTTTGAATGGGTCTAGCAGCTACTTTATTTTGATTCGATAAATTTTCAAAATCTATTTTTTTAGCAAAGGAGCCATACACCCCGGTGCTTTTTAAATCACCGTAACCAAAAGCAACTCTACCATACAATAGACGCACAGGCGAAGTGTTATTATCCGAATCTGCTAATGCCATTTGAGGACTATAAAATCAAATTTAACACTAAAACATGTCCTAAACCTGGTTATCACAAAATAGCAATTCTTGAAGGAAGGCAGTCATATCAAATATGCGGTCCATTCTTTCAACATCATTTCCAAGTTATAGAAGTAGATGATGGCGATGATGATGTCACTGCTGATCGTAGTAATGTAAGATGCAGTATAAAAAATAAGAACAATAATGTATGGACATTAAGTCAGCACAAAACTAACGTGGAGGACAATAACGTTAATGACATTACAAGAAGCCGCGATAGTTTACTGGGTGGGCGCAGAAGAAGAAGACAAAGAAGAAGAATTTTATCAAAAGAAATTAGTGGCATATGGATGGACTGTTAAAAAAAAAAAAACGAGAGTAATATCTAGTACGTATTACTGCTGCTTAAAAATAAATTACTACGTCTTGTATCTCAAGTAATTATAAACTAAATTCATTACTATTTTCATTTCTTGCATATGTTTCCCATCTATAGTCGATTCAACTTGTATTACATATATTACAGTTCAACATGTGTGTATCAAAGGAAATAAAAGGCATGTCGGCTGTTGAGAAGCACATTTGAATCAAATTGGAAACGAATATACTTGTGATATGCTATATTTATTATTATTATTATCATTCATCTCATATGTGTCCACGAATGGGTATCATCAATCTGGGATTCCAATTGACATAGATAATCAATTGTATTTTGTACCATTTTCCACACGTGATCAATATTTTAAACTTTGTCATGATAAAAATATTCATCCAGCAGATGAATGTGCTAAATCACTTGAACAAAAAACACTTGAAAGATTGTTTGAAATGGAATCAATGTATACAAAATATCAACTTTTACGAAAAGAAAATATTGCGATGAAACAACAAAATATTATTTTAAAAAATAAATTGAAAATGAAATGTGGGGAGGAGAATGAAAATAAAGATAGTAGAACTATAATGGATGAAGAAGTTTTTTCCATGATAACTACTACATATAATAATGATGTAATCAACATAAATATAAACTCAACTAGAAACCATCGTTGTAGCAAGGAATTAAATCATTTGCCAAAAGAAGCACTAGAACCACTGTTTGAAACTATTTTAGTAACTGGTCATGTATCAGAAGATACCATTATTTCACCAATAAAAATGTTAAAGCAATTATCGTCCCGCAATGGATTAATTCATTTATTAAATGATCTTGGTTTAAATGGTGAAGGGGCAGAATTAGGTGTACATCGTGGTAAATTTTCAGAACAAATCTTATCAATATGGAACCCACCAGGTCGATTACATATGATTGATGTCTGGGAAGAAATTGATAATTATAATTATGTCCGTTCAAAAGACATGGAGTACGCCATTAATCGTGTAAAAAAATTTGATAATAATCGGTACAACATTGTTAAAAAATATACGACGGAAGCAGCATTGTTATACCCAAATGAGTATTTTGATTTTATATATTTAGACGCTTCACATACATATGAAAGTTCGAGACGTGATATTCAAATGTGGTGGCCTAAATTGAAGCGTGGTGGTATATTTTGTGGTGACGATTATATCAATGGTAATTTTGAAGCTGCCGGCTATAGATTTGGTGTAAAAGATGCTGTGGATGAATTTGCATCATTTTATAATTTAAGAGTTAATGTCATCTGGAAAAATAGAGGAGGCAACGGTCCATTACCACAATGGTATATTTATAAATGCTAAAGCAATTGGCACATTGTTCCTACCGAAATATGTTTCGTACGATCAATAATTTCGAAAAATACTATACAGTAAGTATATAATATAATTAATAATCCTGTATTTTTTTTTTTTTTCTTTATTATTATATTATATTTATTATTATATGCACATATTATTTATTATATAAATATATTATTATTATTATTTATTATTATTCTTCCGCGTATTAAAAAAATGGTATAAATATATAGCTATAATAATAATGGTATTATTAAAATAGTGTTGGTGTTGTCATAATAATACTTGTATAGAATTAATAATGCAGAAGAATTAAATTTCAAATAATTAATTAAATTAGTTGTTCGTAGCGATGTACTTATTTTGTAGTGTAATTTTACCTCAAACTACTATATGGACGAAAAAGCAGGCATTTATCATTGTGATCTCGTGAAAAAAAAAAAAAAAAAACGAAGAAGAATAAAGAAGAGCAGCAGAGCTGATGAATCCTTTTTAGTATATACCATATAATACCTTATTATATTTTAATTTTGATTGTAATTCCTGAACTGTCATACCTTATTATATTTTGTTATCATAACAAAATAATAACACAACAGGACATACAAACCATTTTGGTAACTAAAAACAGGGGGGCAGAAAAAAGCTAGAGCATTTATGTTACAGACTAACGCGTACAAACGCATTTAAGATAATAGATAATATTATGAATAGCCAATGTTTGTAACAATATGAATCATAATTGCTCGATGTATAGGATCAACAAATACTTTGTGAGATTGTTTTGCGTAATATACGCAGTATCAATATGCATGGTGAATGGTAGTACTGTTAACGAGGGACGAGATGTTATTGCAACAAAACTGTTGCGTCATAATAAAAATAATAACAACAATGGCAAGTCAGAGCCTTCGTCTTCGATTTCATCGTTACCAACGTCTTCTTCACTAAAATCGAATGGTGTCTCACATTCTATACAGCATCAGCTAGCGCATCGTTTTAAAAAGCATTTACAGAAGTTCAAAAATGATAGTAAACTAAATAATATTAACGTAAAACGTTTGAAACAAAGTCTTGTGGATAGCTACAGTACTTTGCTTCTAGAATATGTAAATAATGAAGGAGTAAGTTCTAAAATTTGCAGTTGTAGGCCAGATTGTCCACGAATAGATGAAGCATATGAAGCTCGTTGCCTAAAATGATAACAAATATGTGATACGAGTAAAAAGGTACAAATCGCACGTATTAAGGCAGGAGATTCGGGATGCCAGTGTGCAAGCTACTATTTGTCTTATTGTTTTATATGCCGTAGTTTTATTAAAAATGAATATTTTATTCTTAAATTATCGCGTACATATATAAAATATCAAATTATAATTATTTCAAGAAATATAAAATTTACACACACGCGTATTGTTTTTATAAATATTTACACACACAAAATTGTACGCTTCTTTTGCGGTCTCAAAATTCACTCACTAATCCATTATCAATACCTTCTAACATATTTTCTTTGTATTTTTCTGTGGAGGATAATAAATCAGTAATTTTTTGACGATGCTGTTCGAATGAAGCGCGATTGTCATGCCCCGGCTGTACAAATTCATCCAAAGGCTCCTCAACTAGTTCATGCAAACTTTCAGTAAATCGCTCAAGATTTTGTTGATTATGCTCAAATAAACCACGTTCAGCTTCGTTTTCCAAATAATATCCATAGACCTATGTATATATATAAAGTATGTTTAGTGGTTAGCTAGCTTCGAAATTATTATTGAGAAAGTTTACATATTATGTTAAATTACGTACATATGTCCATTCCAATACCCGTCTTGAATCAATTATACATTTTGCAGCTTTCACCATAAAATCGGTCTCCTCAATACGATAACCTTTTACCTCGTGCAAAAGTTCTCTTTTGACTTGAATTTCTTGCATTGTTTTATCAGCAAACTTTCTAGATCGATTGTGATTATTGAAGCGTTCAAAAAAATGCATGTATCGATCTAAGTCATGCTTTGCTTTTGCACGTTTTTCCTCGTCATGGCGTAACTTTTTATCAGTTTTTTTAACTTTTTCATATTTGTTACAATTATAATATCCGCCAGTATTTGCACCATGTTCTTTCCAATCGCCTAAACATAGCCAACAAAATTCATGCCCACAACCACCAGTAACCTTTCGACAAGTCATATGGTTACAACCTTGATTCTTTTCAATATTAACGGCACATTTCGGACATTTCTTTGTGTTGGCCATGATCCAAGTAATATTTTCACTTTCGGCACTATTTTTTTGATTCCATCTAGCAACATCTGAGCAAGATGCTGGTAAATGTGCCTCATGACAACAACCAAAACAAAAAACGAACGGCCCACATGGACATGTTACATCAATAACACCACCTCCAGGGTATTCTATGGCGTATTTACATCCTGGCTGTGGACACCACTTTGCACTTCGATTGTGGTCAACAAATGATTTAACCATATAATTGTTCCATTTCTCCGAAACACCAGCTTCTGACAATTCTGTAATTTTACTTTGTGGCACACGAACAGTGCATTTAGAATTTGGACAAGTGACTTCCGTACAACTTGGTCCACAGGAAACACTAACAGATAAAAATTGCGCCCAGCAGCTTTTACAAAAATTATGATTACAACTTAATGAATCCATTTCTGACTTCTCAAATCTGTCCAAACATATTTGACACAAGTCTCCGTTCATTTTTGACCCATCGCCTGGCGCAGAAGAATGTTGCGGGTTACTGCCTCTTGAACGACCACGTTTGCCTAACGTATTTGTACTACTACTGCTATTACCACTTTTCTTGCCATTCTTTAACTCTGGAATCCCACATATATCGCGAACACGGCCTTCATCGTTGAACCACTCACTTTCTATTTTTCCTTGATCCCATTTGTAATGCCTTAAGAGAATTTGAGCTTCATCACGTTGAATACAAAGTATTTCGACTAATTGTGATATAGCATGTTCTTTACGTTTAAATAATAGGTCTTGGTCTAAGACACGGTACTCAAGCTGCTTTTTACTACCCGATCCTGGAGCAGAAAAAGGGGATCTAAAACCGTTTTGTTTCGACTCACCATCATTGAAGCTGTCGTTTCCATCAAATGAATGCTCATCGTCCTCATTTTCATCGTATGTATATTCAATGTCACTATCTTCGTTTGATAAATATTCATATTCCTCTGAATCTTGGTTTGCCATTTCTACGTCACTATCACTCATTGTTTATATATGCACGTGCTCGCTTACGTTTATGTTTGTGCGCGTTTCTTGATCTATATAGATGCTGTTTAAAAATATCTTGTGCTAAATCTTTTTAAAATGTACGTAATGCAGCACGAGAATCGTCCCATATATTTACTGTGTAATGTTTTGCAATGAATGTATCCAGCGCAAACTCGATTTTTTGACAACCATCGTTTTGATGTTAGTATGTGATGTGTAATTATTATTATTATTTATTATTATTATTTTTTTTTATTATTATTATTATTATATTATTATTACTTATACCTTTATTATACATATACTGTATTTTTTTTTATACAAATTATTAATTTATTATTTATGTGTATTGTAATTTTAATTTATTTTGTTTTTTAGTTATAAATTTATTATAAAAAATAATAATAATAACAATAAATAATAAAAGTGAATAACAATAAATAATAATAAATAATAAATTCAATTATATTTATGTGTTGCATTCATACTACGTAATGTTATATTGAAAAGTACAAAACATTTAATAGTAGTACGGCTAAGCTAAGACAGGCGAGGTCTTCGAAAAAGAATAATTTGAGCTACCTGATTTAGATTAAATGCATTGTTGTTCACTTTAAAATTACTAGTCGGTTATTCTTCGTCGTCACACATTACAAAAAAATAAATACATTCATTAAATGCGTACTTGCTACAGTACAAACGCGACCAAGATGGTCAATCAAATGGTTATGTCAATTGTGTGTAGTTGTTTGTTACTTGTATGACAGACATCCACCGTAATAATAAATACATTTAATATTATTTCAATCATACAACATTATAACATGTATTAACAAAATATTATTTATTAAAATATGCACGCGCTTCTACTCATATTAATCCAGGGTAGTGTTATACACACTATCAGGCCTATACATCATACACTGTAATACACAAGAATAAAATATAACAGTGCACATCACTAACGCCCCCTGACTGGAAGTTTGCCGGTTTTCGTATTTTATTTTGTTTTATCAATCAATGTTTTTTACTGCCGTTCGCAAGTTCTTTCCACTTTGCTGCGAGTTGAGGGAGTTCGGCAGTACCTACTTCGTCCCAATGCTTGACACAATCTGGATTTGTTCGGCAACTGCTCCAATGCCATGGAAAAATACCTCCCACACGTTCGTCTTCTCGAGCCCACTTAAAGTATTCTTCGGCATCTTGTATGATCATCTCACGATAACACGAAGCATTGCAAGGAGCATCTTTTGGTCCGCCTGTCGTACTGGAGAAAGATCCGGGGACAAAAGCGGCACGTTGTGATGACTGATCAAGAAGAGGAAAAATATACGTTTCATAAAACAATTTGACTTTTCGTTCAACCCATCCAGGCTCAGCAGCGTAATGGTATATATCAGTCGAAAAGAGAGACACATCTTTTGGAATGTAAAATTTAGTAACATTTGTACATTGTGATGGTTTTACAACTTGACCACTTCCTTCATTGTACCATACATTGACGCCTGGAAATGCCTCACGAACCGTCTTTGCCATAACCTCAATAAATGCAAGGCTAACGCACGAACATAAAAGTTCATCACCCAAAAAAAAACCAGCGACAGTACCATTTTTTGCAAATGGATCTAGTTTAACACGTAATTTTTCCCATTCGCTTTTCCAAGTTGGATTTGGTACTCTTAATTTTCCTGGTCCAACATGTTTTAGAAACGTATTTTCAGTCTTAAAAAAAATTACAGCAGCAGCAGGATTATTGGCAATTGTAAAGTCATAAATTGCAGAAACAGAATCAGTAAGAATAACGTTTGCACCAGCATCTTTAACTGAAGCCCCATCGTTATCATCATAAAAACCAAAATAAATATGTTCATCATTTGGTAGAATTGTATCTTTGCTTGTTGGTTTTTTAATCTTGATTTCTTTACTAACAGGTGTTATTGCAGCACTATTTATTCGTACCATAAAAGATAAAAGTACAAAAAAAAACACTATTAAAACATCTGATGACGACATTATAGAATGTTTAATCCCCAACTATCTTTTGACAAGGCAGTAGGCATGTTGTATGTGAGTGTGCATGGGTATTGCGACGTTGCAAACACAGGATGTACTTGCCTCTACAAATGGGTCCAGAAGATGAACTACTGCACACAAGAAGCGGTATCCTTATTATTATTATTTTTATTATTACTTTTATTATTATTGTTAATAATAATAATTTAAATAAGCTTATTTATTATTATTATTCAGCAGTATCATCACTTTAAGCTAATTCATTTTAAAGTGATAGGCAATCAGAGAGGACATGCAAATACGAATCTAATTGTACTTAATTATGCGGAAATGCTATTCTATATTATATATCTGGATAATTGGCCAAATATTATATGAAATTTATATTTTAAATAGCTGTATAAATAAATAATAAATATCTTATATGTATACGTATTGTTATCAGTGTTATTATAATTATTATTAGTAGTAACTTCTATATTTGAAATACCTCATTTTACCCTTGTTGAAGAGCCAAAAGTGTTTAAAAACAATGTTAGAGACATTTATTCTGCATCGCTAAAACTGTGCATATTTTTTTTATTAAAACTAAGTTGCGTACCGCTTTGTACATTGTTTTTGTCATAAGAATACATTATTTTGTTATCATTA
>Ga0099797_100225_pt1 | contig 36900 bp, 17 predicted proteins | sample Uncmet_Sort48C_1_FD_89871 | JGI IMG/M metagenome (GOLD analysis project Ga0099797, IMG submission 89871) | Marine eukaryotic communities from CALCOFI LINE 67, Pacific Ocean - C012_Sort48C_1 | ecosystem: Environmental > Aquatic > Marine > Oceanic | place: Pacific Ocean: Monterey Bay | collected... | reverse complement strand
TTAACAAATATATATGATATTTATTAAAGCTTATAATATAATCTTTATATTATCATTATCATGTTAGTATCTTACTCATTAATTTAAATAAAATTTTATACGAGATCGTATCTGTGATTAATAAATACGAACGTAATAATAAAATACTCGTAGTTATGCGCAGTTCGTAATATATATATGTGTGTGTATGAATGTGAAATTTTCATCGACTAGACCTACATCTATATTAATATAAAGTTAAAACAACACAACTTTCTGTACTTTCGTCAAGTTATTTGGTACTTCAGTTAAAAAATATAGGGTGCGTTTGGTTCGTCGAGGCTGTCGATGGTGGGTTTCCAAACACAACATCTTTTTGCATTTAAAAAAAACACACACAACGTACAGAAACTTTATTTCACGCATTATTGTTGTATTAACAGTACCCTTTAATTTATAATTTCTACGCTCTACAAAAAGAATATATACACCGGTGTATATGTGCCCGCTAATATGGTGCCACAAAACTCCATAACTCGACCTCAACACATTTAAAATTCATATTTTTACTCAAAATATCATTATCAAAAGTTTTCGAAGTTTCACTTATACCGTTTTTAAAATGTTTGTCTAAATGTAATGCAAATTTACCACCGCCTCCAAATGCCAAAAATTCCCCTTTTTCGCACACTATAAACTCTTGATTATCCCGTGTTGATTGATAAACACAATATTTTGGGGAAAATTTGGCAACAAATGTTTCACCAGTACCAAAATAACTATCACGGTTTTCAATAGTCTCAGATGCAAACGCACCAAAAACATACCCAGAAGTATCTTTAATAACTAACAAAGAAGGACCAGAACGATTTTTACTACAATTTAAACAAGTTTGCAAGCTATATCCATCACGTTGCGACGAATACAATAAATTCCAGTCACATATTGCATAGCGAGTGGGTAAATCCTTTACAAGATTTTCTAATATCGTTTTATTTATCAATGAAACTGCTTTGACACCAAGTTTATTTGTTGGCAAACCTCTCAAGGTTGGCAATATTCGTTTCACATTAATAGATCTCATTTCTAATCCTACGGTTGGTGAAGCGCCGAAAGCAGTACCCAATTCAATATCATCATCTTCGTCATCTTCATTACCAACTGAGCCTCTTTTTCTTAATGCAATTTTTTTTTTTAAAGTATTACGCGTTTTGTATTTTCTATAGAAAAAATACAACACAATCATAATAATCGAAATAGTCCAATACAAACCAGTATTTTTATACGCCGACTTTTGTAAATGCTGATTTTTTTCTTTTATCATTTGTATTTCTGGTAATACACCCATACGCTTCATATGCTTTTTTTGACTTATTAATGTTTTCTTTTTCCTTTGTTGTCCAGTATACGTTTCAGTAATATTCTTATATTTCATGATATCATTTTTTTTGTCAATTTGAAGACGTTTTTTTGCAGACAATTTTTTAGTAAAGACACCCATAATAATATTGTAATTTTACAATGCAAATGCTTCTATTGTTAACTAAACGTGAACGATCTAATAAATGCTATTACAGCCCGAACAAGGTGTGTATATATTATATACATACATCGATGTGATGCAAACTCGGTTACCTTTCCCTGTTCATCCTGTATAGTATTACCAGCATCATCAACCTCTCTCTACTTATTACAATGCATTTTAATTTATTATTATTATTTATTTTTTTTTTTTTGAAAATAATAATATGCATTTTAATTTATTATCATCATCATCATACCTGGTACTAATAATAGTACACCAGTTAGCCAAAACCAATCCCACAAAATGTAGTTAATAGGAAAAAAAAAAAAAGTAATATCATTTCAGCACATTTTTTTTTTTTCGAGAAAAAAAAAAGAAGGGATGATGAAATCCTGCAATGATGGTTAGTTATAAAATGCAACTTAAAATTATAATAATGGCGTCGCCAGCAGCATTATTATTATTGTTAGACTATTATTACACAATAAGATAAACATTATTATTACGAGGCGTATTAGTTATATAGACGACAGTCGAGGTTTGCACATAACTAAGTGACTACACGTCGAACAGGTTTGGTTTCAGAATCAAATATTGAAGAATATATATCATATATATATATATTTCAAACACTTAATTATATAATTTATAATTTATAAATATAAGCAAAAAATTATAAATAATTAAATAGTTATATTGGTAAAAATGGCAACAAAAATATTACATATAAAAGTGATATTATTTTTACTATTGCAATGTATGCTTATATCTGCAGTTAATAGTGAGGATCTGATTTGTCAAGCTGGTGAAGGTGCTTCAAGTGGAGCTATGTTAATGTCTGGAGAATCTCAATGTAGTGGTCTATCTAAAATAACAACAGAAGCAGAATGTAAAGCAGCAGCTGAATATAATAGTAAGAATAATATTGATAATAAATGGAGGCGAACGTATCATTACGCTCTCCCACCTGGATGTTTTTATCATAGTGATTATGATAAATATTATTGGAATGACAACACAAAATCAAGACAAACATGTAGTTATGCTCATAAATGTATATGCAAACCAAACATATGTACCAAGTGCCCAAGCAATACATATAGTGAAGGTGGTATCAATCCAAGATGTACAACATGTCCACAAGATAGACCAATAACGAAAGATTTCAAAACTGGACAAACATCTATTGATTCGTGTGTACCATTAAAGTGTAAACCTGGTGAAGGGCTTGGGCCAAATATATTTACATCTGGTTCCGCATCACAATGTAGTGGTCTATCTAAAATAACAACAGAAGCAGAATGTAATGCAGCAGCTGAATATAATAGTAGGAACAATATTGATAAAAATGAAGGGTATAGAGGCCGATGGCGGAGTAAGTCGGGAAACGAAAAGCCACCTGGATGTTTTGTTCTTAGGCAGTGGAGTGGTAATAGATATTATTTTAATGACGAGACAACATCAACATATACATGTAGTAAGACTAATAATTGTATATGCAAAGTAAAACCATGTAACAAATGCCCAATCAATACATATAGTAAAGGTGGTAGCAATCCAACATGTACACCATGTCCAAAAGAGACGCCAACAACTAATTTTAAAATTGGACAATCAAAATGCATACCAGTGCCAACAATAAAATGTGAACCAGGATATGGTGTTATTAATGATGGTATTACAAAACCAAAAACATGTGCCAAATGCCCAATTAATACATATAACGATAAAGGTGGTATCGATCCAACATGTACACCATGTCCAGAAGATAGACCATTCACGATAAAGTTTAGTGATCAAAAATCAAGTGCGTCATGTACAAAATCAAAAGACGATTTTTTTTGTACAGCTGGCAAAAGTATGGCACCAACATCTATATTTACATCTGGTTTCCCATCACAATGTAGTGGCCTATCTAAAATAACAACAGAAGCAGAATGTAAAGCAGCAGCTGAATATAATAGTAAGAATGATGTTGATAAGAATGAAGGATATGCAGGCACACCGAATTTTTACCTACACGGGGGGTACTTTCCATATGGATGTTATTATAATGGTTATCATGGTTTTGAATATTGGTTTAACCCAAGAAAAACAACAATGGATTACGGCTATGATAACCCTAATCCACAAAAATGTAGCGGTAATATAAAATGTATATGCAAACCAAACATATGTACCAATTGCCCAATCAATACATATAGTGAAGGTGGTATCAATCCAAGATGTACAACATGTCCACAAGATAGACCAATAACGAAAGATTTCAAAACTGGACAAACATCTATTGATTCGTGTGTACCATTAAAGTGTCCTGGTGAATTCCTTGGACCAAATATATTTACATCTGGTTCCGCATCACAATGTAGTGGTCTATCTAAAATAACAACAGAAGCAGAATGTAAAGCAGTAGCTGAATATAATAGTAAGAATAATATTCATAAAAATGAAGGGTATGGGGGAGGAGGGAATTCGAGGTGGTCTCCACCTGGATGTTCTTATGAGGCAACTGGTAGTCAGAAATATTTTTTTAATGACTACACAGAATCACCAGAAAAATGTAGTAGACGTTGGCCATGTATATGCAAACCAAAAACATGTAGTAACAATGGTCCTAAAAATCAAATTTTACGTAACCACCTTGCAAAAAACAATCAAGACCAAGATGATGAAAATGTTGGTGGTGGTCGTGTTTACGGCAAATACAATAAAGGACCATACAAAACAGATGCTGAATACAATTGGGACCAGGAAGATGGTAATGATGATGTTGGTGGTGGGCGCATTTACGGCGAATACAACAAAGGACCATACAAAGCTGGTGGTGAATACAATTGGGACCAGGTAGATGCTAATGATGATGTCGGTGGTCGAGGGCGTGTATACGGCGAATACAACAAAGGACCATACAAAGCTGGTGGTGAATACAATTGGGACCAGGTAGATGCTAATGATGATGTCGGTGGTCGAGGGCGTGTATACGGCGAATACAACAAAGGACCATACAAAGCTGGTGGTGAATACAATTGGGACCAGGTAGGTGCTGATGATGATGTTGGTGGTCGAGGGCGTGTATACGGCGAATACAACAAAGGACCATACAAAGCTGGTGGTGAATACAATTGGGACCAGGAAGATGCTGACGAAGAAAATGTTGGTGCTGCCCCTCATTGGACACTTCTAAAATGGTTGATTAAAGCGGATATGAAACGATGCACAGCTTGTGGTGGCCTTTGTGAAAAAACAATGATGGATAAAAGAACTAAGATGTGTCATTGTGTACAAGATGCACGTTGTTTGGTAGATTGCCGAAATGGTGGAGATTGTTATTATCGTGGTCACAGACGACTTTCAACTACAAAAAAAACAAGAACTACACTAAAACCTAGAAAATTAGGCAGCGTTTCATATAATTGTTATTTTGTACAACAAAGATTATGCGGTCATTGTGGAGATTCGAACAGTTGTCGCTCGAAATGTAATCGAAAACATGAATCAAAATTACGAAATGCTTGTGGACTCAGAAGGTTAATGCATTCGGTAAATAATGATGGAAGAGGAAGAAGAAGTTTAAGAACACACGATTAATTCGCGACTAAAAAGAGTGTATCATACTACTCAGAAGAGAAATAAATTAAAACACTTAAACATGTGCATACTTCGTACGACGTAATATATATATATTAATATACGAGCCGTATATATTATATTTTTTTATTTTTTTTTTATTATTAAGTTAAAATATTATAAATTAAATAAGGTTTTAAATATTTTATATGATAATATATATATATTATTAATTAAAAATTTTAAATATACTATTTTATAATTTTATAAGTAACACGTACAAATTCCTACACTCTAAAAGAATACAATTGCCGTAAAATTTAACTATCTCACTAAAAAGTGTTAATAAATCTTCATAAATGTGGTATGCAAAAATTTAGATTTGGATGAAACAAATTTTATTTATGGAAAAGTATATATAAATTTTTATACAATTTTTGAAATGGTTAAAAGATAATAATATAAACTGCTGTGTAATGTTTCCTTCAAAATCAAACAACTTTTTTTTTAATTGGTGTAAATTTTTACTTCAATTACAGACGAATAAAATTTGGGCTTCTAATAATGCGCTTCAATCATAAATATATTATTTTTAAATTGAAGTTTAAATAATAATTATTTATATGTCCTATAAGCAGTGGGGGGGGGAAATAATAATATCTAACAATTACATAGGAGTATATAATAAAAACGATAATAATAATATAATCTAACAACCTAATATATTAATATCTTTATCTTTTATTATTATTATTATTGTTTATTATTGTTATATATATACTATATGACTCATGAGTTTATTGAGCACAATGCATATACAGCACACACATGCTTGTACGCATCATAAGATACAAACATTCGTATCGCATTCTTTTTAGTTTATAGGAAAAGTTATACCAAGTCATGAAAAGCATTATGGGTTTTGTTCATTCTTGGAATTGCATGGTGTGCTTGTTTGTGCTCTTAAATGTATTTTCTACATCATTGTACCATGTAAATAGTTATCGCACTACTGAGGGGAATGGTGTTTGTGATTCTTATGAAAATTGTAAGTACCGTGTAGATTCGCTAAAAAAGGAAATTTTACTATTAAATTCTTCAGAGGATAATGCAAAGCGCCAATGGCTACTACGTGGTCTTGAGTTTGCTGAGGATGCCATGGACGTGGGCATAGAGGAATGGAACGCACTGGCTCATAAGACAAAAAATATGTCTGAAACACCAGATAATTATTGCCCTGAGGATAAAGCATTTGAATTTTCGCCAGTATATCAAGTATCTGTTAAATTAAATTCCACTGTAAAATTTAAAGCAACAGGGTTTGATGCATGTTTTCCAGAGATGGAAATTTCTTTTACGTCAAACGCACCTGGTGGAAAATCTGGTGGTAAATCATGGGGTTATTTACATTTTAAAGTTGGTTTTCCCACAAAAATAAATTGTGCTGATTCTTACATAGCAGGGAGTAAATTCGCCAAACGAGCTCTTTCAGTTGGTACAATAGATCACATTTATAAAAAGATGCATATTAATGTCACTTACATACATGCAGGGGAATACGCCGATATTCTTCAAAACGGCATTACAATTATGGTTGCTCCATGTGGAAGTCTCGGAACGGTTACATCTGTTATAAAAACAATTGATTTATTTTATTCAAAAAATCCTGCTAATATACGTACTGCTAATAAAAATTTCTTGTTGCATCGCAAAATATTTGATGTCATTATACCTCGAAAAAATGGAAGTAAAATTACAGATATTGACAAGCATATTATAAATTCTGGCGATACTTTGCAAGTAGTTAAACTGGATGGGTTGGATCAATTGATATCTTGGGGAACTGGAGGGCGAACTGGGCATGTTACAATTGCTGTTTGGGGAGCGGATGGTGAATTATACGTTTGTGAATCAACGGATGCCAGCCCTTTTGGCTCATACTGGCCACCGTAAGTATTGAAATTATTTTCATCACTTCAAAATCAATCACGCAATATCATATAAATAATGTCTTTTCTAACAACACATGACTATACTACAGCCCATATGGTATTATCAAAACACCATGGGAAAAATGGCTTAAATTAGCTGTAACTGCTGGTTTTATAGTTGACATTTTGCCTTTGTCAACTGATGCATCTAATGCATTTTCAGAGAAAAAATTTTGGTCATGGTTTCACTCGGTAGAAGGCATGCCATATGGATACCACGTGATGCTATATTCTTTTCTTGACACATCCAATCCACCGCGAAATTTGCCTCTCCCCTTTGACAGACATTCCATTGATTATATGTTTCCAAATTTGGATCGGTTGGTAGGTCATGATAATACTAGCACTGGTTCTAATATGTACGCATTGCTTGGTGAAGGTTTGAATCATCGTCTAAACATATCGTGCATAGGAAAAAATATGATGGGTTGTATTTCAAATGTACTAGTAGAAAGAAATTTGTCGTATGCTGAAGCGACTGCAATTCCAGAAAGAGATGAATGGAGATATGATGCAAATCCTGCAACCGGATTTAAAGGAAATTATTCTATGATGTGTAGCGCTTTCGTTGCTAATGCGTATAAGGCTTCAATGGGAAGTTTTCTTCCAGAATTTCAAAGTCATGAATTTACCCCAAAAGATGTTTATCAATTGAAAATTTTCGATACAACGACCAATGCTGCAGAAAGTCGATTTAACTCGCACAATTGCCCGGATGGCGCATTAATACAGAGTGATAATGGAAATTATTGCCAGCTACTAGGAGAATTTGTCTTGACATTAAATGGATATAACACCGTCCCTCCATATGCTAATATGAACCAAATGTGTGCATCTCAATGGCCAAATTATAACGATACTGTAAGACCATGCTGAGAGGCTATGTTTATTGCTTGAAAAATTACAATTTTTATTAATCCTTTTTAACTTTTTATCAAAAGATATATGTACTTTGAAAATTAAAAAATATACCTTTAAAAAAAAATATATATAAAAAGTGATAGCATACTAATGGACGACGAAGAAGATTCAATAGCATTACGAATGAAAAGGAATGAAAGAAGAATAAACCAACAATCAGATGGTGATGATGATGAAATCACCAGCTACGAATACTAGACTTCGAGGGAGAAAGTGTGATGGAAGGAACGAGAGAATGAATATCACTTATATATATATAGTATTTACAGGGAGTAAAATTTTATTAAATAAATGAGTAAGAATTAATTATATATATATATACATATTATTATTTTATAACTATAATATGCGCATAATTATTATTATTATACATATTATTTAACTTATGAGTAAGAATTAAATATATTATACATATTAACAATCTTTATTTTACGAGAAATCACAACATTTTACAGCTCGGAATCGAGATAACACGTTTTCTTCTGAGTCACTTTCATGAGAATATTAACCCCAAAGGTACAAGTTTACTTATGGACGTATGGACGTAGATCTAGTCGAAGTAGATAATATAGCTTATATTATATTTTTATTAAATAAATGAGTAAGAATTAATTATATTATATGAATATCATTTACAGAGGGTATAAAATTATGTAGTTTCATTAAAATAAGTTATGTAATAATGTATACGAAATTTATATATTTTTTTTTATAGTACGACCCTTTTTGGTTCCTTTTTAACTCGATACAATATTCCCCACTGCAATTTAATCACTTCCATATTATCGAACGGGCGCACGTGTAACAACTGCCCATCTCCAAAAATACTTGGAACGTAGTCTACCGGCAAATCAGAAACCCGAGCTACCGTGTCCATCACACCGTGGCGTATGTGATTTCTGTACTGAGCTGGTATATTTGAAGAAGCATGCGATGATTGCACCGTAACTTTTCTACCCCGTTTGGGAGCAACCGATTCATCATAGGTATTTCTTCCTTTATTTGATTTGGCATGAAGCGTACTGTAATATGCATGATCATCATAATGCTTTGCACTTCCTTTTTTTTTCTCCGTATCAGATACTGTAACTGCTACAGCAGCAGTCGACAAAACCTTTTTATTTTTTTTATCTTTCGATAATGCAGCTGGTCTGTTAAAATGTGATCTTGATGGTAGCGTAGGAGTTTCAGTTCCATTATTACTATCTTTCGATAAACTAGCTGGTCGTTTAAAATGCGAGCTTGATGGTGGTGCAGGAGTTTCCTTATTTGCTTGTTCCGTCAAATCAATCTTCTCTTGCATCTCAATTACTTTTTGTTCGTCATCTTTGGTCGTTTGCGCATTGCGAAAGTTTGAGAATACTTCATCGTTTTTTCTCATTTTCTTATATTTTAAGTACTTATATGATGCAAAGAAAATGCAACATGTGCAAAGGCACAGAATACTGGTAACAATAATGATGGTGATACCAGCTCCCATTCCAGGATTTACATTTTTTTGATCTTCCTCAACAATAGTTTCAGCAATGTTTTCAACAACTGGCGCCTCACCGGATGATTCCACAACAGCAGTTAAACCAGTTTCCTTTTCAATATTTTCTGCAAAATCCAGATTAATCTTATCATCTTTCAGTATTGATTCAATGGTACTTGACTCTGCAGCATCCATTGCAAAGACTTCATAAACAACTTTAACTCGGGGAGCTTTTAAATATCTACCTCTACTAACTATTGAATTTCTAATCATAAAATGTGCTAACAATTCCCTTCTTCTTCTATCTTCATACATGCTTTCAAGTTTCATAACTTCAATAATTACTACGGCTTCTTTTTTCACGCCCAACGATGTAGCAATTGCTTTCTTAATTCGATCCTTATTTGCCAAAACTTCTTTATCTGACGTACCAACAAGCACGAAACTGTGCTTAATCTTTTTATGATATGCAGGCTTTGAAGAAGGTGGCGCGGGTGGCTTATTCGTATTCCCGCCATCAATTACAATGCCTTCAGGTAAATTGTAAGGACAATTTTTCCAACACAATTCGACATTATTGCAATCACTGCAAGTATTCGATGTTATCCATTTTGGTGTTTTTCCATCTCTTGGCGTTGTTGCGTTGTTTGCCTCATTTGTTTTGTAATTATCACAACTTAAACACTGAGTATTGACGACCCAATCTCGCTTCGTTACTTGCTTTGTTGTCGGAAGCCATTGCACAGCACTTTTGAATATATAACACGTTGAATAAAATATTGGATCTTCTGGGTCATTTGACAATAAATAAGGTGGCCGTGTTTTGGTTGGTTCAGCTTGCTCGAGCGCATAACCTATCATTTTATTTGGATCTATAATTTTTGGCTCTGCGCGGTAAACTTGGATATTGAAATTTGGAATAAAAATGCGATTATTTCCTGGAAGAATAATTCTTACGTATTTTGCAATTTTACCACCGCAATCAATTTGGATAGGGCAATGTGAGTGTGTCGGGCCCCATTCACAATAGTGTGCTTCCACAACATGTTTGCAAACATGCGTTTCAGGGGGGCATGACCCTTGATCAACACATGGACTATCAGCAAGTACAACTTTAAACCCGTCGTTAAATTTTCCAACAGAATAAGAATCAAAGCAATAATCTGAATCAAACAACCAACGTTGTTGGCATGTCCAAAATGCACCCGTGGTCGTGCTGAACTTTTGTAAAGCACTGGGGGAAGGAACAGTTTTAGTAAACTGCCAATACTTATATTCCCCCCCTCTTCCTGACGCCATGACATAATTTGGATATCCTAATCTTTTAATTACTACACCACCTATAGGTGCCTTTGGCTCCAATATTTCTTGCTCCCAAATAATATTGCTCATCGATGGAAATGGAACTGGAGCCATTGTTAAAGGAACTTGCTTTATATATAATCCTTTTATTTGAGTTCCACAGATTTTGTCAAAGTAATTCCCAAACGAAAGCCGTCCATCTCGAACCAAAACGTTCTTTACAGTTTTTAATAATTTCCTATCTCCATTGTTTGCATTCACGTTGTCCCCGTACAAAAATGTCTTTTCAATGACACAACCAGCATGAAATCTTACTCCAACTAGCGTAACTTCATATTGGCCATTTGGTACTACAATTTCCCACGTTCTACGTTTCTCAGGAACCCACAAATCATTGAATCCTGTGTTATTCTCATTTTCATCACCTCCTATACTCCAAAATGGGAAAGGTTTCGCCCGACCTCTATCGTCGTACTGTACCATACGCTCAGTTAACTCACCCAGTTCAATATCTTTCCAGCCATATGTTAATTCTTGATTGCTAAATGCATCGTCTGGAGATTTGCAAATACATTTTGCGTTCGAAGTGCAATTATTATTTTTATTTTCATTTGTTATGGGGTTGAAATATATCCCACGAGGCGGTCCCCACCCCCTGTGTTGGAAACAGCCAGCAGGGGGTTTCATTGGTACCCTTTTCCCGTCTACCATCGTTTGCAAATCTGGAAGGTCCTTGGTTAATCCTATTCCTAGGCCATTCCAATGATCACTTGCTGCAGCATGGCATTCCTCTTCAGTTGTAATAACAAACGTACCACATCCCGGTCCTACTTCCCACCTTCCATACCCAACTATACCAAATCCTTTTTTATGTCCATATAATTTAGTCATCAAATTTTGTTGGGATCCAAAGGGTCTGCCCGCATCAACCCAATATCCTATTGGCGCATGATGTGTTTCATGTTGAAATGAAAATTTTACAAGATTACCGTTCATAAATAAATTTGGCGATTGAGCAGATGCCCGCGAGGGTTTATTTGGAAATGTCCATGTAATTCTTTTCCAATTAGTTTCAGATTTAGTATCGTCTTGCAAGCAGCAAATTATCTCATGATTGACCGGGTCTACAGTAACAATGTTTTTGCCTATTGCATTACCATCGGATGATTTATCATCACGACAACGTTTCCCCCAAAAATTACCATCATTGTAATGATTACTTGGCATCACAGCAGCTTTAGTGACCGAGATTTGCAAATAATTACGATAATCTTCCGTGCTACACGGGGTATCTTTACACTGATATGAATATTGATACAATTTATGTTTAGGTGGAAGTGTACATGTTTTGTCTGCCACTTCAATAAAATTGATAGAAGTTGCAAGTGTTGACCATTTATCCGTACGTTTCGGAGTTTTAGTTTCTAATTTGAGTAATTTAGAGTCCCAATTGCGAGCTCGTCTGTATGGCAATGCAGCTGGATCCATCGGAAACGAATTCCCTCCAGACAACTGCATAGGGACTACATTGATCCCAACATACGCTGGTCCAAAATGCGAATCAAATTCATCCTCCAACGCTTTTGGTGAAAATGTTACATCAATGATATGGCCAATTACTTGCCGAAAATTTAAAAATTGGCAATGGTCATATTTTACCCAATGTGGGTCAACAGGTTCACCATGAATATTATCTACGTGATGATCAAAGACGTCAACATCGATACAATCCATATACCCTTTCCATGTGAAATGCACGATATAATGTCCTGGCCCATTGTGAGCTGGAATAGTGATTTTAATTAGATCGTAGTCATGCGGCTGATGCCCAACGATTCTATACTCATAAATTCCTTCAACGCCAGGATATTTATCATTTTTGTAATGCACACGCTGATCCCTTGCGATTTTGTCATCATGATATTCGTAGATGTCCCCGAAGTCATAATCTTTTACAGGGTACTTACCGGCATTGTACCCTTTTGTAGTTGCATCTTCTTTTAAATATTTTTTCTTATACCAAGTTGGATCATTTCCCCTTCCATAGCAGTTGTGACGACTATGACAGAGATGATATCTTTTGAATTCATCATCGCCGGCATTATTATGAGTCTGCTTGCCGTTATCATCCACGGGTTGGTTTGCCAAGTATTCACGAGCAATCTGATGTTTAAAGCGATTATTACCAAGTTTGCTTAAATAATCTTCATGCACAATGTAAAATCGAGCTGGGCCACCATGACCAGTGGAATACCTGACATAAAAATGTTGCCCAGGCCCTATTTGATAATGTGTGGTATCTCCCCTAGCCTTTGGTTTACATGGTTTTGTTGTTGATGCATATCCTTTGCCTCTGCTGTTTGATATTAGCCAATTATGACTACGAACGGGAACAAGTATAGTTACAAATAAAAATGTAACAAAAATCACAACCAGCGAAAAAGACAATTTTGCTTTTATTCCTTTTGTATTATTATTATGATTATTAGCATTACCGATTAAAAACAAGGTGCACAAAATACTAGATCCAAAAGAATATAATATATTTGCCGTATAACCAAATTGCTTTTTACTATTACTAGCCTTTAAACCGCTATTTTCATTCTCATTTTCACTCTTCATCTTTTGCGTAGTTAATACTTCCTTTAATCTTCTTCTTCCATTACTCTTACAAAAACAAAATCTTCGCATATTGTTTGATTTTGCAAGACACGCCGTTGTAATAGGTGTTTTTTTTGGACATTGATTATTTGGTTTCCGATAATAACATCTAGACGGAGCTTTTGTACTACCAGCAGAAATTGCTGGGCTACCAACACCACATTCACCTATAAGTGGAAAAGTACAAGGGTACATATGAGAAAACAGTTCTATATGTTTATCTCGGGATGATACTTGGTTTCCAGCTTCATCCATTTTACATACTAAATTGAAACTAGAACAAACATCGAAGCAAGACTGCCCAAATTGTCCTATTTTCCAACTCCCAGAACTTTCCTTTGTGTATGAAGATTGGCCTTCATTCAATACTAAGTCTTCTTTTGGAAAATAAAATGCCCCTTCGTTTGCTGGTCCTTGTTTTATCAACGTTCGAAATGTAATTTTTCCGGTTCCCTTCGGTGGACCTTTAAAATTAAATTGGATTGTATACATTTTTTCAGCCGCATTATTATGCAAGATAATTTTTCTTTCTCCTCCCACACTACTGCATATAGGTGGATGCCAAAATGGATAATTTTCCATGTTTGGTAGCGCCCATTCACCTACATATTGGTTATTTGTATCCTCTGCATATAACATCAGACCTCGGTGTTTATATTTTGGATCCATAACTTTTATGAAAATAGATATATACTGATCTGGAACATATTGTGTTGGGTCATTTCCTTCATTCGCACCATTGCTTGATCTAATCACATAATTATTAGTACGAACAGGCCTGTCCGCCCAGTACATATGACCAGGATTTGGATCTGTACAATTTAATCTGTCTTCTTTTCCATCTTTTATGTTCCATCTAGAGCAACCAAAATTTCCACTATTTACGTTACAGTCATATACGTCGCCAGAGGAAGAACCTTTTACATGGTTAATGATGCTACAAAAAAGGACGAATATGCAGTAAATTTTCGTTGCTGTCATCGTTGTTGTCACCATTGTTGTCGTAATTATAATGTTTAAAGTCTTCTCTTTTGTTTGCTTAGCTGCACTTTCCAGAGTTGCGTATTATTATTGTTGTTGTAGCATCATATATGATGATATATTTTAATAATAGTAATGCTACTGCGTATTATTCGTTTGGTCACAGATTTGGTCACAGATCCTCGTCATACTGAATAAATAATACCGTGGTATAGCTGGATAGCATTATATTGAAAATATTATCGAGCGTACTGTTTTGCTTCGTATTACAATTATTTACCTCTCTGCTAAAATTACCCATCTTTACTCAAGTTGATTTATATGAACGAATTTTACCTTAATCTATATCAGCAACAAGGCGGGGAAGCAATTTGTTGAGGGAACTTTCAACACATCAAGCTGCCAGGTGAACGTTTGTTCAAAATGTATTTACATTCTATTTCAATACTAAATAGTATATAACCACCTGTTGTTTTTTTAACATTATTCAACATTTATTATGATTATTATTATTATTTATTAATATAATATTATTATTTATTATTTATTATTATTTTTTTAACAATACCAGGTACCAGGTAATAATAATAAATTAATAATAAATAATATATAATAATAATAATTGAAATTAATAATTTTTATTATATATATACCATGCTTTTTTGCGAATGTATCACTTTCGTCTTGTAAACAAACACATCGCTATGTAATTTAAATTGAAGGCAGCAAATATACACCAACTGAAAGAAATACAAACGTTTTCATATTTAAATAAAAAAGAGAAGAAGAAAAAAAAATATGCAAGTGTCAAATAATGAGAATGCACAAACATTTGGGCACGTTATTGTCATTAGACGAAACGGTCTAGATGGTGGAAAGTTTCCAGTAAATCGTGATATAATGATTGGACGGCATGAAGATTGTCATATTCGCATAAGCTTGAGTACCGTATCAAGACGCCACACTCTTCTTCGAATCGACGAGGATGAAAAAAAAGTATACATACGCAACATGTCGATGACCAATCCAACAAGCTTAAATAATAAATCTGTATCAGGTCTTGATATGTGTTTAAACCATAACGATATATTAATGGTTGGTGATAGAAAATTTCGTTGGGAATATACCCCAGCATTCTTTCAAACGTTGAAAACAACGGTGGAAGAAGAAGAAGAAGCAAAACGCGGATTACCAACCCCTATCAGAAATGATATTAAAAAACGAAGATTAAGCACACCAGCTCTGAGGGTACCGATTGATAATAGTGGTAGCGACGAGGAAGATGAAGAAAATTCTGTTTGTATTGATAGCGATGATATGGCAGATATCAATTCTTTCAACCTAGAAAATGTGAACCATGAAGAAAATAAAGAAGATGATGTAAATGAGGTACCTGACGTATCAGAAAGACGCTCATTGCCTACCCCAATAAGAGCTCAAATTAATGTGCAACAAACACCTACACCGGCAAAAGGATATGAAGACAAGATCGAATTTTCTACAGATAAGAAACATAAAGAATCTAAATCATGGACCCCAGCTTGCGAAGGTATGGGCCGATTGTTCCTTACACCACAAATTCCTTCGGCTATAATATCAACAACTAATGGCATCGAAAGCTATAATATATTACCTACAACAATTGAAAACAAGTACCAAAAAATCTCAGAGACAGAAGAAAGACAAGAGGAAGAACAAGAGCAAGAGCAAGTAAAATGTATGAAAGAAGAGATGGAGATTGAACCAAAAGAAATTGTCCAAGAGCAAGAAGAAAATATTGAGGAGGAAGAAGAAAGATTTGCCAAAGAAAGCGACTTTGAATTCAGTGTTGAATATAACATGTCATGTAAAAAGAACGATGTAATTGAAGCTCTAGATTTTGAAGAAAATGAGAATTGCTATTTCTTTTTCAATGCTATTGTTGTGGGGAAACCAACAAAAAGTAGAGGGGTGCCAATTAAATTTCTTGATGATAAAGGGAACCCAACAGGCAAAAAACGTAGCACGAAATATGTACGTGCTATGGCACTTAACTTTAATGGGCTTATCGAAAAACAAAAAGAGGAAGAACAAGAAGATCGTCAAATGCAAGATTTTTCTAAGTTAAGAGTTGTTGATTTACGAGCAGAATTAAAAAAGCTTGGTTTACCGACGAAAGGTAGAAAGGCCGAGTTGGTAGACAGATTAACAAAAGCAAGCATGTAAATGGTTAAAAGCCTTTTTAAAGAGGAACAAATATTTTATAAAAAGTTAAAAAGAAACTTACGTGTCAAAATCCTATATTGGAAATAGGATCAGAGTACCAAAAGTATCAAAAGACGTAAAACAAACAATAAAAATACAACAAGCGTATTGAAAATTCAAAAGTATGTGAACGTAATGAAAATTGTATGCGTACTGATGTGGCCAAAATATCTTTTTTATATATATTACACAAATTTAATAATTAATTTAATGCGCATTAATTAAAATATACTCGTAAATATTTTATTATATGATAATAATATACATATACGAGGTATTATAATTAATTCTTACTCATTTATATATATTAATATCAACACGTCTTCTTCTGAGTCATTTTCATATATGAATATTAATCCCGAAGGAAGTAAGTTTACTATAGATGTAGATCTAGTCGAAGTAGATAATAGTAATATGAATATCAATCACAGGGTATAAAATTTTATTTAAATTAATGAGTAAGAGCATATTAATATATCAGTCGTCTTGCAATTCCTTGTTAGTAGGTTGAGTGCTAGCACGACGACGATGTGTGTGCAATCCATCCTGAGGAACTGCGCAAAAGTATGTTTCAAAGCCATTTAAAAATCTATCACTATACACTGTAGGTGGTCTAATTGTAGCCTCACTGATAATGCCCTTCAAATTTGATTCCAACCGCTTTTTCATATCATACGAATGCATAAAATCAATTACACCCATTCTCACAGTTTTTGTTCGACGATCTATACCTACAATAAGGGAATAATCAACAATATCAGCAATTTTTAAAAATAAACTATCGTTATTGATTGCATCGCCAACCAACTCATTTGAATCTTTCGTTAATGGTAATGGAAGACCGTTTGTCATGCGTAATAAGTCCCCATCTAATAGCACTGTTCCCTTTTGAACACGTTTTGTATAGTATCTAATCTTCCCTTTTAAATCAAACAATCGCATATTCGTAGTATCTACACCAGCAAATAAATTTTGCATTACAACAACATACTTTATTGAGATACCATGATTTGAATTTCTTATTTTGATGCGATGCATGCCCATGATTTTTACTAATGCAGATGGACAATTTTGAAAAATGGTTTTATCCATGTAAACAAAATAGACACCACACGCGCATTGGTGGTGAAACATATTAAATTCCTCTGCACTTACACATTTGATAACAAAGCGCCCATCCAATGTTTTGCTAAATTGGGCAGAAGACTTTCCACCACTAGTTCTCCATGGCCGTGATTGAACTAAGGATTGTATATAATCTTCTTCAGTATCTCCAACTAAATATGAACTTCTTAATGCATAAAATTGCGCAGCAAAATAAGTGACTACTTCAAAACTAAGCCCCCCTTCCACATCTTTAAATTTATCTACAACATCACATTCTTTATTACTAACCAAAATCTTCCGTTTTTTTCTAGCATTATCTAATGAATAAAATGTCTCTACATTCCCCGGCGACTCTACTTGCTTCGTTTTTACACGCGCTTCTTTATTGGTACTAACAACATTGCTCCGTACACCGTGCAAATCTATATTGTCACTGGAACCATGATTTACCCCGCTATCCAAGTTTTCGTTGTCTTGAATTTCACTAACCTTAATGCCATTTTCGCTTTTGTTTGACTCAACATCTGTTGGTAGATCATTGGTAATTAACTTATTACTTTCACCATCGAATTGGTCTTCAAAAAATTTCTTAAGTGCTGAATGCGTTCGCAGCGATGCGAGTGAATACGCAATAACTGTTGAGGGCAAATCTTTATCAACAGGACAAAACATACCGTTGACACCTGCATTAAGACTAGGGCACCCTACGTTCAATTGATTCAAAATACGAACTTTAACTTGAAGAGTTTCTTGCTCAATCGGCATATCTGGACTTCTGCTACTTGTCAACATTTTGAAAACGCGATTTACACCGGTATCTCTATCGTCTGCCATAGAATCCATTAAATCACCTATATTTCTGGAGTTTCCATCAGTATCAATAGAGTTCTGAGCAGGCATTTTATTTGCAGATGCTCCATTCAAGTTTTCGCTCGAGCTCCGATTCCTACTAGTATCACCATTGCTGATGGAAGTTGATGGTGTACTATCACCGCGTTCCCTGGACAACTGGTTGTTTTTATTTACGCTGTCTTTGTCATTCTTATCTCCAGTTTTTTCTTCAGAACCATCTGTATCCTTGCTTTTATCTCCAGAAACATCTTGTAAATCTCCAGATTCACCATCTTTTTCAACTCCTACCTCGTCATCATAGTCGTCATCATCGAAAGACCTAAGGTCCGATTTCAGTTGTGCAGACTCCTTATCAGAGTAAAACGCACCAGCTGTTACATCCTTAAAAATTTCTTTTAACTTTTCATTCCATAATACGCACTTTTGATAAACTTCTCTCCGTTTAGCAAAGAGGGGGAAAGCGTTATAATTGCCAAGCTCCTCTAACTCAACGTTAATTACTGCAATGTCTTGTGCCTTGTTTTTTTCAACGGTAGCTTGGAGTTCTCTCAATTCTTTAGCAATGGAAGGCCAATCTACAGCAATCGCATTTTCATCGAGGTTCGTTTCAAGTACATTTTTACGTTTATCACAAAATGATATCTGCTTTATACAAAAGTTTATGAACAGCATATATTGTTGCACCATTTGCTCTTTAATGCCGTAACCTAGTGCGTCGTGATAATTACGTTTAAATCGAGGATCTATCGCAAACGGTTGTGATGGGATGGCAGTGTATACAGGTATACGCCTTATTTGTATGGAAGCAACATTGAACCTCTTTGCAAAGTAACGAATATGAAACTTGGAAGAATCATGATAGCATCCACCAGTGCGGCATGAAAATAAATCGGGTGCGAAAAGTTTTTCAAGATATGATCCAAACGACAACGACATTGCTTGATCGGTCATCACAACACATGGTGTTACAATACGATTGCATTCAATGCAAAATGCCCATGTGCGCAACACACTTCCATCTATGATAGAAGCTGCTAATGTGTCAGTTTTTATAATTTCGGAAGCCGTTACCGTTGAACCTTCCTTTGCTGTACCATCAAGTAAATCTCTTCTACTGTTGCTACTGCCATAGCGAATCATATTAGCTTTTTTTTGTTGCTTCCTTGCGACATTAATTTGAAAATCTGCATTTCGATAGCTATTACTAGCATTTTCACCCCGAAGCAATCGTACTGTTGGAAACGGCTGTGACACGATAGGTATTTGCATATATTGAACACGGATGCGGCCATTGTGTTGGAAAAAATATACTTCTTGCATTTTCTGCTGCTCACGCTTATTGCTGCTTTTATGTTGTGTAGACCTAATATGTTTTCTACGAAAGCATTCTAAATCTAAATATTGCGACAACGTTCTATCGCGAAGTCCATAAATGATACAACGCTGTTGCACAGCTTGCGTATCTTGCTTACCTGCTGTCATATCGACTTTAGTGAACATCATCACACTAGGGTAACTTGGTGTTTGTCTCGGGTTTGTCTCTTTTAAGCCTGCATCGTGGATGAACGACGAAGTCAAATACCAATCAAATGCATAATGTAAAGCTCTACGAGTAATTTTTTTAATTACTTTTAACGTTTCCATATTTTCGCTTCCTCTGATTAATAATGAACAACCAAGATTTGCTGGACAACCCCGAAAAAATGAGAAAAACGGACGGTCATTTTTTTGTTTTCTTTCCTTTTTGTTTACATTGCTGATCGTTTCACATTTTACAACTTCAAATGATTTACATTTTCCGACAACTTCCTCGACTGGTAATGTATCTAATTGCGCAACACTCGGCACTACGGTCGCACCTAGTAGTCTCGCTGCACGGTCTAAAGTAGAATGTTTCACATTCTGCAATAATGTAATGCGTTTCTCTAGCAACATTTCCATGGCACGACGGGATACACCACCACCAACCATAACTACTGTAGGCCGCAAATCAGCTATTTTTTGAACTTGTAACGCCATGTAATGCTCTTCTTGTAACTTCAACGCTTGGAAGGATGTAAGATGTAAGGGTTGGTAAATTAATGCACCCTTTAATAGCAAAATCCTTGGCGCCTCAATTCGACCGTTCATAGCACGGTGGGCGATCATTTTACGAAAAACAAGTCCATCAACGTATGTACAGTTTGAAATCTTCCCTCCTGGAATTAATTTTATTTTAACATACGGTAAAATTGATAACCAATCATTGTCTTCAGTGGAAGGGACAACTGAGGCAATAGATTTTTCGACAAGCGGCTCAACTGCATTAATCCATTCGCGTTGTGAATTTTTTGTACATTCGTTCTCTAATAATTCTTTTTTCAAAAAATTATGTATACGGAGTTTCACATTCTCTCTTAGATTCTCGTAGTGAAGTTTTGATATTTTTGGATCTTCTTCTACGGCTGAAGTAATAACATCAAGATTGTTATCATCTATCGATTCTTTCTTTGATATAGAGCGGCGGTCGTGGTGATTATTGAGTGCCGGTGGGAGATTATGCGCCGATTGCGAACGTAATAGCGAGGGAAACTGTCCACTCCTTCTATTATTTTTATTCAATATTTTCTTCTTCGTATCATTCTCACTAACACAATCGTTTTCATATTCCACTAAAAAATTGTCTTCAGTGGATCCATTATCACCATTGTTTGCTTCTTTCGTTTTAACAATGCCATTTTTATTTTCGCCACCATCAGCAACAGCATTTAATGATTGCTCGTCTTTTTGGTCAGATGGAAATGTGGATGCCGTTGTTGCGCGTGCTCTGCCTTTTGGGGATCGCTTATTCTTATTGTTGTTACTAGTCACAAAGTAATTAGCTATATTTAAGGTCGAAGATCGTCTTCGTGATTCTGGTGCTAAATTTGCTTCACCACTTCTACGCCCGAGGGAGCTCAATCTTGATCGCGATGACGTTAGATCATCATTTCCATTCATATCATCTTCGCCATCTATTTCTTCGTCAGTTGAAAAATATTCATAGTCTTTGTTTATACTTTTATCTTCACTTCGTTCTAAGCACGATTCAAACTCGCATCGCAGCGCAATTAGCCACTGCTGCATTGCAGATGCAGTATACGGAGCTACCGTCCAATTTCTAGAATTTGTAGACAAGACAATCGCGAAAGGATGATTTGCTAAGGTTTTCAGATCCGAGGCATGGTCAATAGAAATTACATCATCTAAATTAATTTTTCCACGTGGTTTATAGCCATTAGTATACGATGATTTCCGTTGATAGTAAAAAAGTGCATTTGCCTCCAAAACAAAGAACCGTCTTTGAAAACGCGTAGACAAACGGCCTTGTTTTGACATCCACCCTATCACTCGCATAGATTCTTTACGATATGCTTTTGTAAAATCATTTAAATTAATGTCATTATTTTGTATTATTATATCTCTTGCAGACAAGGTTAATGATGGTTTTGATCGGTTTCTAAAAGCTTCATTATCCAACTGATTTTGGCGATTATCTTTGCCATAGCCCCCTTTGCTATTATGACGGCTATCATTATTTACATTTGTCTCTTTTGGATCATTATTGCGCTGCATTTGTTTGTACTTTTTGTCCTTGTCACTGTTGGTAATACTATCACCACGATCGTTCTCATTCTTACTATCACCACGGTGCGTACTACTAATACTACTGTTTGGCATCAACCTAGACACTTTATTATCCATGGATGAAGAGCGAGTTCTTCCTTCGCTTTTTCTGCCTGCATCTCCTTGATCAGGTACATCATCTGCAACAGGAATGATTCCCAATTCTTCTAATGCTTCGTCAAAGCGATCATTTATTTCCTTGCTACTATCCTTCCTTTTATTATTATTATTGTTTTTCAAATCTATGATCGATGCATGTTTGTGCCTAAATAAACTTTTCATTTGCTCTACATCATTTTTTCCATGGTCTTCATTATCCTGATTGTTATCATTACTGCGAACTGACGACGACATATTGCGCGATACGAATGTATTTGTACGCACTGAACTGCGCCTTCGAAAACTTGAGAAAGAATTTAAATTCATAGCATCAGGGGATTTGCTCCGTATGAAGGATTTTAAAGGTGTCTTCGACGAAAACGTATCTTCACCATCATCTACTTCTTCACTACCAGCAGATTTCGGTCTATTTACAACATCTTTTAGGCTGTTATTCGATAAGCTTTTTCGAATGCTTCTTGATGTTGTATTAGTTTGATTGGATGTCGGCGATGCGATGAATGTCTCTGAACCTTCGGATATAGTAGATGCTCTATTTTTGGTTATCATATTATTATTATTATCAACAAAATTAAGGTTGTTACTTTTCATTTCGTCTAAAGTTAATGGTGAACTTCGAGATCCATCTTCTGGGCCGCCACTGAAACTACTGCCATTAGGTTCCAACTTATTATCTATGTGTCCCTCTACTTCTTTCGAATCTTCCATTGTCGACTGCAAAACGCCATATAACGCTTTAGTTACTTCTTGCGCTGCAATCCCTCGCCTTCTTGTAGCACTTTTTGTTGAAGTTAAAAAAGTTATACTTTCAGATGAACATGACTCGCAACAACGTACACGAGGAGTGGAGTATCCAAAAAATTTCCCTGTTATACGATCATTTGAACAAGCCCCGCAGAAAATTTGCCCGCAAATTCTGCAATGATGTTTTCTTAAAACTAATGTAAACTTAGAGCCACAGCTATAACATGACTCACAGTAATTATCATCCATCCAATACATTCGTCTATCTTTTCTTTTCGACATATGTGACGATTTATCATCCCCATTGATGCCGTTATTAGAAGTGTTTGAATCCAAAGTTAGCATCGTCTCGTCTTTGTAAATGGTCACTCCATATTTTTTCTTTAGTGCAGATAGAACTTGCTGTTCATCATACACATTCGCACCGTGTTGCTTTTGCAAATTAAGAAAAGTATCGTGTGCATTTGGTTCTGGAAAACTAGTTAAAGTAATGGCTTCTTTTTTTTCTTTTTTTGTTATTTTACCAGAACGTAAGGACTGAAACATTTTCAATGTCCTTTTGTCTGCTTCTAGGCTTTGTCTCTCCAATAAAATACCAATGAAACAAAGCAATAATAGCGTTATCAGATGTATTTTTCAAAGCAATTATGGCGTAATTAAATCTATTTTTCCAGTAACCGAGAGTAATAAGCTGTTCTCCATACTCTCACCACACGGCGTTATTCTTATAATATAAATATGTTTACCAGTGGTATGTAGTATTATATAAAAAAGGCCTTGCCTGATAGTGTGTATAAATACTACACTGTATAATTAATAATAATACTATTAAATTATCATAATAATTATATTACAATATCATAATAAAAAAATAACCAACAACAATGGCACCAATGTAACACGAAAAACCATTGTATAAAGATATAATATTATTAATTATTTTAGAAGAGACCTATTTTCGGTAATATAACTACACAGTATTGACTATGGAGGGATAATAATAATTAATATAATAATAATAATAATAATAATAATAATATAATAATTCCAATAATAATAATAATATTAATAATTATTAATAATAATACTCGTAATATAAATATAATAATAAAATAATAATAATAATTTACTATTATTATACTACTACTTTTTTTACACTACTACTAATAGGTATTATTATTATTACTAAAAAAAAAAAAGGTTGAATTTATAATTTCTTGTTTGATGTTACGCACTGAATCCATGACTTCACAAATAATAATAGATACATTGATGCAAATAGAATCATTTGCAATATATACATATACATATATGCAAAGATGTCGGCATCCAATGATAATGATGATAATAATAAAACAGGAGAAGAAGAGTTGGCAAAGAGGTTTAGGGATATATTCGGCAAAGAGCCAATGGTAAACCAAGCAAATCAGGCACCAAAATCAGAGGCGGAGCTGAAGAAAGGAGAGGAAGAGTTGGCAAAGAGATTTAGGGATATATTCGGCAAAGAGCCAATGGTAAACCAAGCAAATCAGGCACCAAAATCAGAGGCGGAACTGAAGAAAGGAGAGGAAGAGTTAGCGCAGAGATTTAAGTCAATATTTGGTACAAAGCCTATGGTGTATAGTGATGACGAATCCGATAACCGTAATAACATTAATGTAAATACAAGTGCAAATAATGATAGTAATTTTACTTATAATGGTAATGACGATGATATTGATCTATTATTTGCTGAAACTGAAAATGTAAATGAAGAAGAAATGATCCAAGACACAGATATTTTTCTTGGTCCACTCACATATACGAACGGCAGTAGGACTGATAGTGTAAATGTAAATAGTCATGACAAAAACACTGTACATATAATCCACGTTGCTCCCGCAACAGAGGTCATCTCAGATGAAGCTGAAGATTTAATACGGCAAACAAAAGAGAAAATACAGCTTGAGGGAGGCAAAAATATGAAAACAAAAAATAATAATAGTAAAAACGTTGATGCCAACAAATTCGTCTTTAATTATATGGATGATTTTGATGAGGGAATAGACGATGAAGTTCGAGAGGTCATCTTAAAAGCGAAAGAAGAAGCAAGATTAGATCAAAAATTTGGTTTATCGCAGAAAGAAACTCAACAAAACGATGATGAAGATCGTGATGAAGATATTGATGATGACGATAGCAGCGAACAAACGAGTAGTGATGACGATGATTACTAAATTGCATATATACATATTAACATGTTGATACGTGTATTAAGTATATGATACGTATTTTATTATGTGATAGAAAAGTAAGAACGAGAATATATAAATACAACAAAATATGTGCAATACATGTTATTGATAAAATTATTTTGCATCTTTGATGATCTTTGAGATGATGTTTGTCGTATTAAAGAGGCACGAAGTATCAAAAGTAAAATAAAAATTTATACTGAACACAAGACGAGATTTTGTAACTTAAATATATATATATTATAATTGATTTAAATTAATGAGCAAGAGCATAACGTTGTATATACACATCTCATTTTTAAGATTCACAAACCCCAACACCCAACAACATCGCAAGTCTTTCCACCAAAGTTGGTAAGTTTTATAACACACAATAATTTTTTTTTATTATTATATTACAAAAAATAATCTGGCGCAGTCTTCTTTGTTGGAACATCCCTAGCTTCACCTGGCGCAGCTTCAAAGATTTTAAATCGCTTATTCAATTTTTCATCCAACTCTAATATAGCAGCAACATTTCCACAGCGATAGCAGTAATTTGGGGCGCTCCAAACTGTTACTAAAGTCTCGTTAAACATTGATTTATGGCCTTCCATAACTAGTTGATGGGCACGACAAATTAAGTCCAAATTATTAGTATGATTGAAATTTTCTACAACATCACCACCAAATAAATATCCAGCTCCACGCGGCGATAGACCCCATCCTTCCAAATCTTCTGGGTCGCTCCATAATAAGTCACACATTGACCCGTCATGCGGTACTTCCTGCTTGCGATCAATCGTACGGATCTGATCTAATGTTTGAATAGATGGACTTAATCCACCATGGACACAAAATATTTTATCTTCAATAATTGCTGCTAATGATAAATAATCGAAGATTTCTGTGCAATATCTCCACACATTAACAGACCCATATTTACGCAAACATTCATCGTAAAAGCCATAAACTTGAGTAATTTGTCTACTTTCATGGTTGCCACGAATCAATGTTATGCGATCTGGGTAACGAACTTTCAATGCTAATAATAATAAGAAAGTTTCTACTGAATAATAACCACGATCAACAAAATCACCCATAAATAGATAATTGGAGTCAGGGCAGTTTCCCCCAACTTTGAATAACTCACTTAAGTCGTAATATTGCCCATGCACGTCTCCACAAATAGTGACAGGTGCATCGATGCGTTGCACGTTGCTCTCATCGATCAAAATTTCACGAGCTTTTGCACATAAACTTTTTACTTCGGATTCTTTTAAATATTCACAACGTCTTAGTTTTTCAATTTGTCTGTCCAGATCGCTGGTCGCGCCCCCAGTAGATGGATTACCTACTGGTGATTGCACCACTGCAGCAGTAGTAGTCGTAGTAGTTGTTGCACTGGGTAATGTATTACTGTTGTTGCCAGCATTATCGCTGTTTATGTTGGATTCTCCGGCTTGTTGTAAATTTACATCCGTCGTATTTACAACTTGTTCATCCTCTTCGTTACTATTATGTGACATTATTATATATTTATATTTTTTTATACAGTTTTATTTTTGCTTGTAAATGTATGTAGGGTACCGTGTAATATGGGACGGCAGATACAGTTAAAACACAAACTACGATCAATGAGCAGCGATAAAAGAACCTCTGTGATGATGAGGAGGGGAGATAAGAAGGTAAAAATTTCTCTTCCATCTATTGAAGCATATACAGAAGAAAGCTTCTCAACAAATAAAACACAAGACAATAAAAACAACCAAGTAGTAGTTTTTTGTTACCTAAATCCCAAACTAAAACATGCACGTATCTTAATAAGTATACGGTACCTATATATACAATATTTAAATCAAGTTCGGGGTGTAGCGTCCTGTGCTCCTCCTTTATAAAAGATGATATTATATTATATTATTATTATTATTCATTTATTATTCATTAATTATTTATTCATTCTTTCTGTGTAATTCATTAATAATAATTGCAATACGACAATGGATTCTGTGGTGCACCAGTTTTAAGAATTGAAATGTGCAAATCTACCTTTTGTATATTTTAGTAGAATTACTTAGGAAACAGAAAGCAATGGTTGCAGCGTGATATAAAGTAAGGTATTATAAAAGGAGCCAAATAATACAATAAGGTAATTCATTGAACAAATACGTACTTGAATTACATAGATAATCATATGAAGAAATGATCTCAGATCTGCATATTAACATTGATAAGGTATATGTAAATGCACCCAAGCACACAGTAAGGTATATTACACCTAATCCACAGATGAAACAAATTTCGATTTTCACCTTTAATGTAAGGTAGTATAAAAGGCTCCCATAGTATAATAAGGTATATTAATGAGAAGACTGGTTAAGTATAATTTAATATTAATGTTACCTGCATATTGAAATCAATAAGGTACAAGTAAAGGCGACCAGAAAATACTAAGGTATTTTATACCTACACCACAGAGCAAGCAAATTTCAAAACTTTGAACTTCGATTTTCAGCTATGGAGCTGAAGAAGTGGATTAAGGTGTGCCCGACTTGAGTGAGAGGGTATTATAATAATTGAATCTTCCCCGATCATTTCAGCATTTTTTTGGATGTCCAACGCAACCACCATCTTTAGCTTTACACACTATAGGAATGACGTCATGCTAATGCTACCACAATCCTACTTGCTGCTTCGATTTACAGTGTATTATTATTGGTTGTTGTTTTTTTTTTTCTGCTTTTTTTTTTTTTCATCAGGCTTTCTTTCTTCTGGCTTTATTATTATTATTATTAATACTTGCAACAACAACCAACAACAACACTGATACGCACGCAAGCCACCATCTCCTGTGCATGTGTACTTTTGTGCTTTTCTCATCGATCTAACCGCCGCATGGGCGTAGAGGGTATAGAGGAGCGGAGCTATAAGCGTATAGTTATTAAAATAAATGAGTAGTGGTAATGTTGAGAAGGGTGTTCTATCACGGTTTTCCTTCCTTCCGTTAGATGCATACTCTATTATAAATCAATTTATTGTTGGGTCAATCTCTGATTTAAACTTAAAACTACAAAGAATTTTATCAGGGACAAACGATGGGGATTTCATATTACAGCTTGGCCACTTTTTATTGAAGTATAAAAACTTTCACATGTTCTCGATAAAGCAGGGATTATTCAGTATTGATCATATAGAGGTTGGAAAAAAACATAATGTAACTTTAAAAGCCCAGGAACTTGTTTACCGACCAGTTGGGTATTGTTTGCGGTGGCAAACTCAAATTTTTGAACGTATCAATCGCTGTAATTCAACACACAACATGCTAAAAAAAATGCAAAATGACTTAGATCTTGAGGCTCTGCTGCTGTTTAAAAAATGGTTTCCGTCTATCGAATCATTGTGCGGGATAAACAAAGATTCGATCGACAATGGAATGTTGAAGTTAAATTATCATATTCCAAATAACCACTTTGGTTTAGATATTTCAAACACTGCACCAGGTTTTTGTTTACATGGTAAAAAACTTAATGATCTAGACGTTAAACTACTTTCAACTGAATTGAAAAGTAATACGTATATACAAACAGTATGGCTAACAAACAACGATATAACAGACGTCGGTGCAATTGAAATTGCAACGAATGTCTTACCATTTAATTCGACAATAGAAACATTGAATCTTTATAATAACCGTATATCGGATGCCGGTGGTAGAGCATTTGCAAATAGTTTCTATACCAATAATAGCATTGTCCATTTTGATTTAATAGGGAACCCAATATCCAACGATGTATACAAGCAAATAGAGAAGGCATGGAATAATCGATCTCGCAATTTGAACTTGTATGTCTTAAAGCCGTAATTGACAATATTGTGTAAGAGCCCCGAGATGAGGAATGGTGAAGCATTGAAAAAGCTTTGCGAAACTGCAGGTATTTTGCTTGGGCGATTTCGCTCCGGTGTCATGGATAAAGTAGGTGATGGTGCAGATATAAAGCTGCTGGGCCACCAGTATACCTTGTATTAGTTTATTGTGGCAGCTCCATGTTTCCTAAATTAAGTCGCAAAGAACAATTCAACCAAAAAGATTGACAAAATAAAAAGAGGATTGTTGAACGTGTATTTAAACAGAATGGTGTGATTCAATGGAAGGTAGCGACGTATGTTTTGCACCGTTTATGGTATCGATTGTATAACATTTCCAAGCACCAGGCAAAAGGTTCAAACTTGTATAAATTGTCTTTCAAAGAATTTTGTATCTTAGTACCAGAGAGAGAGAGAGAGAGAGAGATAAGCAAAAGAAACTAAAGAAAAGATGACACTACAACTTCAGTTACTCAGTATATTTAAGATGACATAATATATAACTTTTATAATAACTTAAAATAATAATACGTAGTAATATTAATAACTTATAAAATATAATATTACAACACCTTTTCTACACCCCATAGGTAAACACAATTTTAACACTTTTTTTGATTATATATATATATATATATAAAAATATATATTTAAAATCCCACCTTATTTTTTTCACATTTTCCGACGAATATTTAAATATTTTTCACTTTTCATCATTTCATTTCTCGATGTTTTTCGTAATTCCATATCTTCACCTAATTGAAAAGTAACGCCAATAACTTCTTCCAAATTTATCACTGCATGACTCCATGTTGCTGGTATAAACATACAATCGCCAGGGTATTGTATCACTTCTAATGGTTTGATTGGAGAATATTTATAAATATTCTTTAAATAATTTGACATTGAAGCAATCCGAGGTCCAAAATAACTTCCGGGGTTAATTCTTTTTCAAGCCTTGCAATTTGATTTTCTAATTCTCGCATTAGTACTAATGCCCATGGTAAGCTAACCTCAATTAATTTTTCCTCTGCTTCTTCTACGCCCACATTTAGCAAATGCCATCTGCCTTTTGCAGCTTCTAAATGTCTCCCAATACGTCTGTTTTGATCAACTGGTGTTTGGTCAAAATCAATTTGTAAAATTTCAATTCTCCGTTCTTGCCGTTTAACCTGTGCTTGTAAATCACGAAGACGTTCATATACATCTTTTGCATCTTTCAATTTATATAATGGAACAAAGTCAGAGGCCATGATTTCATTATTTTCGCCATCATTATCTACTGATGAAAGCTGATCGTTTTCTAAACTCATTTGTATAAGTTCAATACATACATATGATATATATATACACACACAATCGTGTTCTTACTCATACATTTTGCGATAAACAGATTCTCTTTGCTTGCATGCAGTTCTAGAAACACTAAGCCCATTCGAAATGGTTGAGTTTAAGTTTCACTTAGCAATGCCTATCTTCATCCTATCACCACCGATCACCGGTATCTACCAACCGGCCTCTATGAATATTCACATGGTCACGTAATGATTACAAATCCACATCTGTGATGAAAGAAGGATTATTACCTCAGTCAGATAAGAGAGGAAATGGGTATTCATTGTGTATTGTGTGTTTTGTTATTATTGATAGAACTCCACAAGGTCTGCTATTGCGTGTTGTGTTATTGATATAGAACTCCTATTGTGTGTTGTTTTATATTGCTCTGGTAGAACTCCTACCAATATGATCGACCATGATACACTGTCCTTACTCGGTCCCTACACTAAACGTCTCGCCTTCGCATGCTACAGCCCATCCCAGAAACGATAAGGTTTCTGAGCGCATGCGAAGACTGTCCTGTCCAACACCATGCGTGAATATATTACTGTTATTCTATTTTCATGGTGTACGTACAATTATGTGCACACACTATTAGTATTTGTAGAATGCACGAATCAAATGTTATTAACACAGTATTATTGAATTAGCAATGGTGTGTATTCGTGCAGATGTGCAGATTTGTGGAATAGGAGAAATCGACATATAGTAACAAGCACAATACCAGAACATTTATTAATGACGTTGGTTTCATACCAGGTAACGAATAAACTCCAACTCAACAAATAGCAGGTGAATACCATTGATAAAGAACGTGAATAAATATATAGCAGGTACATAACAGCTAAATATTTCATTACGTTGGTACTAAAAGCTAGAGCTATAATAAGATATTTTATGGCCTCTCTTCTTCTTTTCTTCTCTCTTCTTTGTGGTGTGGTTATATTTTGGTATTGCTTCGTGCACATCTCCGAGGTGGAACGGTTGCCAACACACACGTACACGTCTCAATTAAAAAAGTTTATCTACATATATATATATATACACACACATTGGAACATATTTGTTGATATATAGTATTACTTAAATACATACTCGTTAAATAACAATTACGATATTATGTCAAACATAACAACAACTGCTGCACCGGTTGATCCTTCAATCTGTGAGAAAGGTGGACACGGTTTGCTCTTACCATTAGGATATGGAACAGGTAATGCCGCAGAGTGGGAATGGTCGCCAGGTGTTCGTGGATTTCTTTACACTATCTTTTTGGCTTGGTTATTTCAAGGCGTTGCCATTATTGCAGATGTGTTCATGAATGCCATTGAAGAAATTACTGCGAAACGAAAAACTGTTGTTGTTGATGGTAAAGATTTCCATGTGAAAACTTGGAATGACACTGTCGCTAATTTAACATTGATGGCACTTGGTAGTTCAGCACCAGAAATTTTACTTTCAGTTGTTGAAATCATGGGCGCTGGATTTTACTCAGGGGATCTTGGACCTTCAACAATTGTTGGCAGTGCTGCATTTAACTTATTGGTCATCACTGCCGTTTGTATTATTGCAATTGACCCTAGTGAAATCAGAAAAATTAACGATATGAATGTATTTACCATAACAGCAATATTTTCAGTATTTGCATATGTATGGCTGTTAATTGTATTGACTGCAATTACACCAAATATTGTAAATATATCGGAAGGTATCATTACAGCATTGTTCTTTCCAATACTTGTTTGGTTAGCATATTTAGCTGATAAAGGTTATTTCTCTGCTGAAGGCGAACACGTTGATGGTATTGGTCTTGGTGGAACTTCATCAAAATTTATCCAAATGGATTCTGGTGGCTATTCTAAAGATGACATTGCAAAAGTATTAAAAGAGGTTCGAGACGAATATGGTAGTTCTGTTAGCTTAGAACAAGCAAACAAATTAGCCATTTTTCGATTAATGGGACAAAGAAAAAAATCCAGAGCTGAATATCGTATCGAGGCAACAAGAATGTTAACTGGTGGTAAAGGCGTTGGAGTTGTAAAGCTTGATGGTATCGAGGACGAAAAAATCATTGCAAAGGAAATGGCACGTATGAGATCCAAAGGAGTTAAAGTTGCAAAAGGTGCTAGTGTACTACCGTCTCAGGATTTGGAAGCTGGTAAAAAAGAACAGCAATCCATTGCGGATGATAATGCTACAAAAGCTCTTGCGGATGGAAAAAGTGTAGTTTCCTTCAGTGCTGCTATGCATGGTTTCCTTGAAAGTGCAGGAACAATAAAAGTTAGTGTGCACCGGGAGGGTAATTTGGACCAGCCAATTTCGGTAAAATACGATACGAGAGATGGTACGGCATCTGCAGGGGATGATTATTTAGCATCAAGCGGTGTCCTAGAATTTGCTTCTGGGGAAGTTACAAAAGATGTCCAAGTTACGTTAATTGATGATAATCAATGGGAACCAGATGAAACATTTGATATTGTATTGTCTGACCCTGAGAAACAACCAGATGGATCAAAAGGTATTTTCATTACTGAACCAGCAGTATCAACGATCACTATTATTAACGATGATGAACCAGGTGTGCTGGAATTTGCTGAGCATCGTTATCAAGTTGCAGAATCTGAGGGCGAGCTAGTTGTTACTGTGAAAAGAAAAAATGGCAGTGATGGGACAGTAACATGTAAATATAGTACTCAGGACCATAGCGATAAAAGCGCAGTTGAAGGTGTTGATTACGAAGCAAGCGAAGGTACATTGGTTTTCGACAATGCTGAAATTGAGAAAACATTCAAAATTCCTATCATAAATAGTGGAAAATACCAACGAGATGAAAGATTTCAACTTCGTTTATCAGAAGCAACTGGTGGCGCAACATTTTCAGCAGATACAGATGGGTCCATTGAATCGGAAACATGCGTAGTTACTATTGTGCATGATGTTGGTACCGCAAAAACAGTTGATCATATTAGCCAAGCATTAAATATAAACGTCGATAGGTTGAAGCTAGGCAGCGCAAACTGGTATGAACAATTTACGGATGCATTGCAAGTTAATGGAGGCGAAGAGTCTGATGAACCACCATCTACTGCTGATTGGATCGCTCATATTACTTCGCTGCCATGGAAACTATTCTTCGCAACATGCCCACCAACAGATTTCGCCGGGGGATGGGCTTGCTTCGTCGTTTCGTTGGCCATGATTGGGGGCGTAACCGTCATAATTGGTGATGCTGCTGCTATTTTTGGTTGCTTGTTTGGTTTAAAAGATTCTGTAACTGCTATTACATTTGTTGCATTAGGTACCTCCCTGCCAGATACATTTGCAAGTATGACTGCAGCTAAACAAGATCCATACGCCGATGCATCCATTGGTAATATTACTGGCAGTAACTCCGTAAATGTTTTCCTTGGTTTAGGCTTACCGTGGGTAATAGCAACATTATATTGGGCAAGCACAAATGGCGGTAAACCGACTGCAGAATGGACAGCAAAATATTCTAAATTAAATATCTACTCTGAGGCTGAACTATCTATGGGTGGTTTCGCAGTCCCTGCTGGATCCCTTGGCTTTAGTGTTGCGGTTTTCTGTTGTTGTGCAACTACTTGCTTTGCAATATTAAATTTCCGTCGTAGAACTGTTGGTGGTGAATTAGGTGGCCCAAAACGTTTGCAAAATATATCTGCTATTGCACTCGTCAGTTTGTGGTTTATATATGTACTTCTTAGTAGTTTAAAGGCATACGAAGTCATATAAATTTCGAATGGCTACATTAAATAGATATAGATATTGATTATCGAATATATGAAGTTTTAGATGTAAATTATATGAAAAGTAAATTAAAGAGAGAGAGAGAGAGATAAATAAATATTGAAGAGCAATGAGAGTTTGGTAACACAATCAGAATATTGGGCAAAGCAGGGTACACCAGGCCAGTCCATCAATGCCTATTCTAACATACAAATATACTTGTAATGTTGTAACAAAATTAAAATAAAATAAAAATACACATTCGTATTTATGCGCAAAATGAAAAAATATTTTACGTCGTATATAATATATACATATGTATAAATAAATATATCTGAAGTTACTTGCATATATGATATGTGTTGTGTATTTAAAATTCAATACGTGGAGAATTATATGTTTTGATACGTGATACGTACATCAATACACACTCCTTTATATTTCGTATAACTTATGAAAGAATTTTTACAAACGATGTCTTTGTCTTCGTCTTTTTTTGCCTTTATTTTTCATATCTTTTTCAACTTGTTTACAATTTAACTCTTTGCTTAAAACTTTCTTAGCCTCTGCAACTTCAGCAAACTTTCGCTCTGCTCGCTTTTTATTATGTTTACGCCGTTTATCCGGGTGCCACTTTTTGACCATTTTTCTGTGCTGTTTCTTTAACCAAGCACATTGACTCGGCAAATTTAGATCACGGTAATTTACAGGCATACCTAATACAGCTGCATGGTCCCTATCTTCCTCCCATTCTTTTGCCTTATATTGAGCATGGCGATGATCATCCTCTGCTTTACTTTTTCTGTCATAATTAGTCTCGAGTTCCATTACTGAACGAAAATCTTTTACGGCTAGACTATAATCATGGTCTGCCATATATGCTTCACCCCGTGCCCTATATGCATCTGCCATTTTTGTTGGATCCAAAAATAAACCTTCAACATTATTGGTTAAACTTGCTAATTCAATAGCTTCATCGCATACCTCCAATGCTTCTTCATGCTTTTTAATTCGTGCTAATCCTTTACATATTAGAAGTTGGAGCTGGCCCTTTAAAATCGGCTGTGTTAAATTAAATGTTTCCACAGTCTCTACAATTTCATTTAATTGCTCCAAAGCTCTGTGGTTATAGCCCTTTTCTAAATCCCAGTCGATCTTTTTAAGTTTCTTCTTAATTTTCTTCAATTTTTGATACAGTGGTTTTACAAATAGATGTTGATTATCTGGATCCGATCGAAAGATTACTGCTACCCGTTTGTTAGCGGAAGCAATATCGCCTAATTCCAATGCAGACATGGTTCCTAGTATAACACATTGGCTACGTTCTTGCTTTTCGGTCCATTTGCCACGCACCCCCGTAAGTTGCAACGTTTTGGTACAGTATTCCAACACTTTACTGAATTGATTTTTTAAGTCATAGTAATACTTAGCAATTTTATAATAAATTTTACCCCCATGTTTTTTATGTTTTGTTCCAATAAAAACTTCATCAACAATGGATCTGCCAAACGTCTTCATATCATCAACATTATTACTTTCCATAGCATTCGTAAATTTACTGTATAAGCGTGATCCTGCAACCAATCTTTCGAATATACCAAGGAGTTCTTCTTCGTTCAAAAAATCTGGCCCGCGTGGTGATTTTTCATGATGGTGTAAACGTAATATAATATGCGCAGCTTCATCAAACTGAAAATTGTTTATCAACTTATTTATATCTTTCTTGTTAGTTGGTGTCGTATGCTCCTGGATTAAACCGTTTACACGTAACTCTTCCCCGTATAATTCTAAAGCTCTTTCATCAACCGTTTTTTTAATACCTGCGATAGATCTTGCGTTTAAGTTATGTTCAGTACAGAATTTCCAAGTTGCGGAGGCTGTATCATGTCCATCGCCAGCATACACATCTACATTATGTGTAGTAGATTCTTCATCCTTTCTTGATAGATCAAACGAAACTGATAATAACAACGGGTTCTTCCCTTCTTTCGGCACTTCATCTTGTGAATAAACAAAACTGTTATTTATCAATACGATCATAAACCCTACTAATATAATATTTCGCAACATCAGCACCACACCAAAGTAATAAATAATAAACTAGGAGTATTTGAAGGAAAGTATCGACCGACACGCAATCTCGGGAGCAAACTCACACAAGCCTGATAATGATAACAATTGTATAGTAATTATACGAGAAGCGTGTGGGTGTAGTATACTACTACAGATATTGTCTCAAAGATGGCTGCCAAGAAGAGGACTCTGATAATATAAAATAATAATTACGGCTATCCAGCTATTATTATTATTATAATAATAATTATTATTAAAAAAAAAAGATAAAATAATAATAATAAATACGTAATAATAATAATAATAATAAATTAAAATAATAAAATGAAAGGGGAGGATTAGGATAAAGGAGGAGGATATAATACTGTCATATAATAATGATAGATATAATAATTGGCCAATGTTGTTGATCGTGTGATCAGTCGTCACAAAATAATAAAAAGATATTTTTGCGGTGAATTTATTTGCCTTATATATTAATAAATCTCACTAATTACTATATTAAAATACACAATGGATGGATGCCAAGAATTTAAAGGTATTTATTATTTC
>Ga0099797_100224_pt1 | contig 36913 bp, 14 predicted proteins | sample Uncmet_Sort48C_1_FD_89871 | JGI IMG/M metagenome (GOLD analysis project Ga0099797, IMG submission 89871) | Marine eukaryotic communities from CALCOFI LINE 67, Pacific Ocean - C012_Sort48C_1 | ecosystem: Environmental > Aquatic > Marine > Oceanic | place: Pacific Ocean: Monterey Bay | collected... | reverse complement strand
ATGGAAAACTGTACTGTCGTACTTCCTGTAAATATTTGTAAGTTCACTATTTGACTACTTGACACTCCGAATTTTTTCATTATCGCTCGTGTTAAATCCTTTTTCACACTGTTTTTGTCACAGCTTTTTGGAATTGTCAACTCAGTGTAGTACTCACAAAAAACGGATCGTAACCCAGTGGATTCATTTTCCATTACATATAACTTCGTTCCTTCGAGGTCGAAGTTGTATGTGGTTCCGCGGTGTTCTACTGGAGTGATTAGATCACCATCATATTTTCCAATAATTTGTTTCAGTGCAGGATATTTCCATCCAGCATCTTCACTGGTGTTTAAATCTGCATCTTCATTGTTAACGTTTGTTTTCAAAATTCCAATTACTAATTCGTCTGCATCTTCTAAGTCCCTTGTACTTTCTACTTTTTTACTAGGATCAGATAATAATACTACTGTTTCTTCTAAATTTCCACTACCCTGTGATTTGGTTTTGAGTAATGGATTTGTAAATAAATTTTGGTCTTCTTTCTTGGGGATTTTATCATTCTTCTTATGGATCGAGTAACCTAACTCGCTTCCAAAATAATGATATTCTGTTGATTTTCTTGGTGCTGCTGCTGCAGAGCTTGATGAAGCTCTCATCATATTCTCAACGTGTTCAGGTGTAACTCCATCACTATTAAGTTCAAAATATTCATCATCTTCTTCTGCAGCCGCTGCTTTGTTGTTGACCGTGCCACACTCACCTGATTTAATGAATTGTGTTACCTGCTCGACTAAATTTTCCATGGCAGCTTCCATGGCGTCTTGCATCTTTTCAATCTTTTTATCAGTTTCTTGACTCAAGGCTTCTTGAACTAGTTTCATTTTCTTATCGACTTCTTCGCTCAACGATGTACTTACATTGTTGATTTCTAGTTGCATCACGTTCCCAGAAGCTTCTACCGAGTCCATCAATTTCTTTACATTTGCCTCTAAACCTTTGATTTGAGAATCGAGGTAAACAATATTGATGTCGCCGGAGCTGCTCCCTTCTTGGGTTCCGTGTGCTGGTCTTTCTTGTGCGATTACTTTAATCGTATCATTTGTATCTGCGACGATATTGTTAATACCTTTTAATTCTTTCTCTAAATGTTCTTCTAATCTTTCTTGTTCCTTTTTATTGCGTTCTTCAAGTTCCTGCAAATTCTTTTGTAGCTGTTTTGCAAGTTCTTGGATCTGTGTTTGGCTCTCATCTTTCACCACTTTAATGTCCTTGTCCAACCGAATTACATCTTCTGCCTTGGATTGTGTTGTTTTGATGAATTCGTCTTTCGTTTTTGTTTCCAAGTCTTTGATCTTTTCTTCCACCGTGGTGGTGATTCCACTTGAAACTTTTTTGAATCTGCTCTCCTCATTTTTCATAAAATCCGAGATCACCGTCTGTTGTTTATGGATGGTGGATAAATCTTTGTCCATTGTCTTAATCTTCTCCACCTCCTCTACATGGGCTCTGTGATGAATCCATAGAGTTTCGATGACCTCTTTGACTTCTCCACTGAATTCTTTCTTCCTAGGCGAGGACACTACGGTATTGAACGTGTTGTTGATGATATGAACCAAATTTTGATTTTGTACATTTGCATGTATGTTTTGGTTTTTTGTTAGGATTGCTGTAGGCACTTGTGTACTACTACTGGAATTCCTAGCTGTGTTGTGACTCCCATGCATGCTGTTTGCCACCGGTGTATCTACTTCAATCGGCCCGGAGGTGTCAATCGATGGATCCATTACCGTTGAACCTCCAATACCGTGCTGGACGATATGATGCTGTTGATTAGATGCGGTTGCGTTTTGTTCCGGCATAACTGCTGTTTGTTCCTTTGGCCAATACTTGTTGTACTTTGTTCTTTGTGTTTTTTCCGTTGGAGTCTTTGTTCTTTTGTAAATTGTTGTTCCTTTGTGGATTGTTGTTGTCAAAATTGTGTTTTGTTATTTGATGTTGCCAACGTAGTTGCGTTAGTGTTGTTGTTGAATATCTTTTGTTGCCACCGATGATTTCCTTTTGATATCTTCTCTTATCTTGTTTGTTGGTGAACCGAAATAAAGTTTCCCGGCTGATGCACCAACTGTACGAAGGACGCCTATATCGTGCGACAGTCACGAGGAGAAAACGGATGATATTTGTTTGAATATATTATGCACGAAATTAATCGACAGAACACACACCACTCACTCTCAATTATCAATCTGTGATTGTCTCTTACAAACGCCCGTCGGACACAAATATTCCTCAGGATGAAACGGGACCTGCTGGTCGCGCTTGTTGTTCAACTTACACCGGCAAGTTGCAACTCGTTGTTCTCTCGTCTATTCGATCAAATATTTGATGGAGTTTTCCTTTATTTTCTTTTGTTGTAAGTGTTGCTTTTTGTGATCTATGATCAAATTGGTTGTTACAAAATTCTTATGCTCAAAGTATTCTAGTCTAGAAGCCTGCTCGTTTCAATTGGGGTAATATTGTACAAATTGTAAATCAAATATCATTGGAAATGTAAAACAATTCATAGTCATTTCAAAGTAAACAGGATGTAGATAAATTGGTAAAAATAATGATCAATTTGATTGATCATGAGGTTTTTTTTTCATGGATACAATTGAATGGATATAATGAGCTTGTTTGAATGTAATTGAAAAAATAATGCGTGAATGAACGTGAATGTGAGTTGACCATCATCACTGTAAATCAGTTGGTCGTGCAAATGTTACGTCGTGCTCCAGAGGAGTCCGCCGGTACAAACTACCAGTTGCAGACTCACTCGAAAGACTTCATGATCACAAATAAATCAATGTCAATGCAGAAATTTTTTATCAAATAACATGCAATCCAATAACCCCAGGGCCAACAACACAAACTAAAATTATTATCATAATTATACCAGAATTGATAGACAACGTCCTTGAATAACAAGAACAAGAAAAGATAGAAATTTGAGACTCGAAACATGATTCCGCGTCCATATGCATATCGTAACAGATCCAGAGCAAAATTGGCACCAAAACCAAGTCGTTCTAGACGATAGACATCCTGACTGTCCCCCACAGGATCCCAGAACAGATCGATCATATTTTGACTATGCCGAGCATAAGCCAACAACAATTTAGTGTAAACCGGCATGGCAATCGAAAACACGAATGCAATCGTTAAAATTTCACCTGCAACCACAAACTCCGGTCTGTGCTTTGGATTTTCGGAATCGCAAAAGGACTTCACGGTTGTATCTACTGCGTGATGTTCCGCCGAATCACAATGGATATTATTTTCACTTCTACTCGTACTGACCTCCGTCGAATCTGCAGTTCCGGAACTGCAAAAGACGTCATTTAATTTGCCTTGGATATATGGAAAACCACGGGATGCAAATGTTAAAAACGCATAGAATCCCACACCAAAAATAATAAAAATCTTCCCGATGCTGAAACAGATTTTCCGGTGATACCTGCTGGTAAGCATTGATTGAATGTTTTTCTATCTGAATTGATGTGTAATCCGATCCTTTCAAATCACAATGTTCACATTGATTTTGTGAATACAACATTATCTGATTCAACAATCTGCAGGTCTTTCTTATATAGGATTGATTGATAAAGTTTTGTATGCATCTCTGAGTGCAGGAGCACGGAGTGAATGTATTGAGAGCAAATGTGTTAGTGACATAGTATCATAATACATTGTGTTCACAGGTCGAACAGCATAGAGTTATGAGCATCTGCTATAAAGCTGTTGATCTGTTAGTTTAGATTTCGTGTTAGTTTTATTTTAGTTTATCATCATATAATCATCAATCACGATGGGAAAATTAGCCAGCGGAAAACATCTCAGATTCGCAAAAGGAAAAGTTTACGAGTTGCACCTGCCAAATCATGATGGAAGTGAAAATCTGTGGTTCTTCTGTGCATTCATCAAAACCTACAAAAATCGTCGTTTTTTCTGTCGGTGGCAAACTGTGGAACGCAAAACTCATAGCATATCCTACAGTAACGGAGCAGAATCCAATGCTCTTGATTTTGATACGGGGGAAGTTAGTGATTCAGGAGATATTAATTTTGACATTATAATGATAAACCCGAAGTATGATGAGTTTGTAAGAAAACAGTACGCTGTCCGGCCGGGGACAACGAAAACAAAAGGATCAACGGATCAATGTTTTGTGTACAAGGGAGAAATAGTAACAAAATTGGAAAAAGCAATTGATGATAGCACAAAAGATATTGACATCGGAGATACGTTCGATGAGTACACTTTCGATGAAGAAATGGAGGAAGAACAGGAATTAGAAAGTGTGAGAACTCTTCCTGCTAGCGTCACCCATGTGGCTACGGATGGACCTAGTTCTAGTAAAAAAGTGCCTGTGTTGCAAACGTTAGAAATGCATAGAATCCCACACCGAAAATAATAAAAATCTTCCCGATGGAGAAACAGATTTTCCTGTGATACCTGTTCACGGTAGTTCTCCATAGCGTGAGTGAATTGTGTATATAGAGTAATTTGGGTAGTAAATTTATCAGGTCCATGAATAGAGAGAGATTACAAGTAAATCTCGAACGAAATCTACGAATTGTACACACATCTCATCGGAGAAAATGGTTTAAAAATCGATAAAGAAACAGAAGAAAGTGAAGTGCAAAAATTAGTTTCGGAACTGAAATTGCACGAGCAACACACGAAAGGTGAAGTAATGAATTGGATCATTGATATGCGAGCAGCATTAGAAATCGTCGAAAACTACGAAGATTTAAGAGTGTCGACCGTGGCACGCAAACAGCAACTGTTCGAAAAACTTCCTGCAGCAGCAAAAAATTATTTGAACATGCCTGGTGTTACTATGAGTACTGTGGACGATTTGTTTTTATGGCTGGGAAGATACGCCGAAAAACAATGTTCAGATACTATTAGTGAAGGATCGAATGCAGGTGTATTTCCAAAAGATACCTCAGCAGCAGCTCTGCAAAACGCCGAAACCTCAGCAGTGACGATATGTCCGCACAAAAATTGTTTTAAGCTCCAAGATTTCCGCTGTCAGAATTTACATTATCATGAAGAAGCACAGTTATGGTACATCCCGTCGATGCACAAACAGGGAAAATATCTAAGTAGCAGTGGAATCCCACACCGAAAATAATAAAAATCTTCCCGATGCTGAAACAGATTTTCCGATGATACCATCTTCTTCTATCATCTCCCTTGAACCGCCATTTCGCCATGTACACTAAAATCAAAATCACCAAGGAGGAAAAACATGTACTGAATGCCCGGACGAAAAGTAAATGCTGCGAAACATTAATAGTACTCTCACGGTTGCCAATTGCAAATATCAACATACCACCCCCGCTACAAATTAATGCAGCCAGTCCGGTTACAAGTAGAATAGGAAGATATTCCACTGACATTTTCCAACTGCCACCGTTCAATTTACCAAACACCCACTTATTCTCTGAGTTTCCAAAAGGATTGAAAATCGTGTCGATAACGTTCAGCTTCGACATCATTGCCAAAGCCAACATGCCACTACTCCCGACAAGCTGAAACTCCCATAGCGAATACCATATCGGATTAGGTATCGCTCTCATAACCAATGTATCCTGGTGATACGGCACGCTACCTTTTTCCATATGTATCACTGTGTTTTTTTTTCCGAGTTGGCCCTGTAGATTCTTCATTTCCAATTGAAAACTGCTGCTACTACTGGTCAATGCCCACGACAACTCGGTTTGGGATTTCTTCTCATCGGTTATGCCCCATTTCACAACCTTGGTCATAGTTTCCTTCGGTACTCCACTCTCCAGATATTGAGTCCACTTACCCTCATCAGAAACAAATCCTGATGGAGTTGGACCTGACTCAATTGGAAAAATGATGCTGATCAAATTTTCTGCGTCTGTAACGTTTGAGACGTTTGAGACACTGGTAAAATTCGCCACGATGCCCGTGCTCTTACTCAACGCATGTGGACCATGATTGTCATTGTCAACCCACGCATACCAGTATTGTGGACATTCGGTGAACAAACAATCTTCGACATTCTCTATATTACTCCGCCGTCCACTACTACTGCCGCTACTCATGGATGTACAACCCCAAACGTTTCGTAATGCATTATAGATTCCACAGATTAACAGGGAACTGCATGTTACAAATATCAAAAGTTTTCCAATCACTCTGCCGCCGGACAAATTTTCTGTCGACGAGTCAATGGGAATAGAATTCAGACGACCTGCTATCGTTTGTGCCGACACAAATTTCTTGCTTTCACGATACGATTTCTTGCCGTCATCACTTTCCACACTTGGCTGTTTAGATATTCGCAACATCTTGTCAAACTGTTCGATGACGATAATTTCACCAATGATATCTTGTATTGTGAAAAAATATAATCGGATTGCTGCTACTTTACACTCTACTATTATAATTTTCAGAACAAAGACGTAAATTTACCCACGGAATTTCAACTTATGAATATAACGACACTGCGAATGTCAGGAAAGAAACCCTCCGACAAAACAAACACACCGACCCAAAATCTAACTATACAAAATAAACCCACCGACCCAAAACTTAAGAAACGTAAACTCACTTAACAAGAACAACCCGGATTGACACAATCACTCTGTAAAAAGAATTTAAGATGACCTTTTTGACCAACACAATAATACTACCGAACTTTACAGGAAATGGAAAAAATTGTTATGTCAACAATGAAAATGACAAAACTGATCAAACACTCTGCACTGATGCATCTAACTAATTATATTCGCATTCCCACTGCGGAGTATCATTGAACAAAATCTATCACATGTTGCACGAATCGTTGGTGCCTAAACCAAGAAACAACGCTCCTTACGCCATTGTGCTGCCTTTCAAACAGATTTAATCAAAATTCCGGGTTGTGTATTACCTCTATCAAATTTCTCAATGCTTCAGAATCATTCCCCAAAAGTTAGTAGAAGCTGTGAAACTGTTCTACTAGCCTATCGTTATTGTTGCAACCGGGCTCCTGCTGCAAACATAAGAATATCATCCTTCCGTCTGATAAATCTTCACATCCTTGTTTTTCCTCGGGACGAGATTCACACACTGCGTAATCCACAACAACGCACTATATCCCTGCGGCAATCCATCAAAATACTCACCCAAATTCGTAATAGCGCTATTCAAATTACTTAATGCACCAATCGCCGTTACAAATGCTCCCAAATTCATTCTCCCCCTTAATACATCCATCCCAATAAACAACGCAATTCCCAGTTCCAAAACCAACTGAAAGATTCCTACACCCTGATGCATCGCGATTCCGACAAAAGCTGCATGAAATGCACGCCTTCGGTATATTAGTCCCGTCATCGAATAGGCTTTTGCACGGTCGTCCCAAAAATTTGGAGCTGCTGCGGTCGTTGTTGCTGGACCTCCTCCAGCTCCGATTTTCGGACTACCAGGATTTAAATTGCTACTGGCCCCAAACTTAAACGACATATCCACCACTGCATTCCCCCCACCCCCAATACCAGCACCACCACCAAAAGCCTTATTAAAATTTTCATTCACCTCCATATCTTTGTTCTTCGAAAACAATGAATAATTGCTTTCGATACTCGTCAATGCCTCACATGCATATGAACCCATATTTACTCGCCATTTGTATGCAACGCTCCAAAAATCGATACTATCCCTCCATTTCAACTTATAATTCATGTATTGCCCCACCAAAACCAACACAAAAAAACTCGCAAAAAACAACCACACCAACGGCTCCCTACCTTGTTTCTCCTCTGACGTTTTTCCAATTGTTGACAACGTCAATGAATGTATGATCACTGCTAATGTCGTTACTGATTTGGTGAATGATTCAACTACGTCGAATGATTTTGTCCAAACTTTTCCAACAGCGTCATCGACAAACGACCCGAGGATTGTTACGCATTTTCCGGGTGCATTTTGAAAAGTGTTCCACTTGTTGAACGTTTGATGCGGAGTTTTGTACGGTCCAAGACCACCCCGACGAAGTGTACTTCCTGTGATTGTATCTGTATTCTGACTCCATCCTGGTGGTAAAGTGAATAAATCGTCTGAACTTTCAGTGTCTACTACACTTGTCGTAGACCCGGTACCCATGTTTTTTAGCTCTTCTGCTGTAGGAATGTAGAATTTTTTTTGGGCAGTGGCAGTTGCTCCAGTACTTGGAACTCGAGTTGATCCAGTACCTGTTCCAAAACTTGGTTCATGTACTGGCGGAAACATATCTTGAGCTGTAGTTATCCTTCCACTATTAAAATCTTGCGGTGTATTATCACTTTCAAATAACGCATCAAGATCTTTCTGCATATTTTCTGTCTTATGAGATAACAAAGAGTGTTCATTTATTTTTGCTAAAGTAAATGAGTCTGTCAACGTATTTGAGTTACTCCCACTACTCCGTATAGAATTTTGATTTTGTTCAAACAGACTCGTTGCCCAATTTCCATCATAACGTCTCGAGTCCCGAAATGTTGCTAACAATGTATCGGTTTGTTCTTCGTATTCCGCATTTGTTACTTTGTGACAACGGTATTTTAACATTTGTGACATCATCACTTGTCGAAGATTGTGTCTTTCGCTACTAGCTGGAACTGCAAGTTCAAATTTGTAATAGAGCCAAAATGAAAACATTGGTATAAGTTTTACAACCAAAATCCAAAAAATCACGCGAAATATAAGTCCATGTGGCAATTCTGCAAGACCCTGTGTGTGCATATCTTTTTTGAAATCTTCAAGCGCAGTGAATTGCTCAGAATTGTGTGGAACTTCTGTTCCGTTACCAGCAATACCAGTATGATTATCCGTTCCAATATTATGATTCGCAAACCGCGACCCTGTTCCTGCATCAAAATCTTTTCTCGCACTCTGATGATGTTCAAATGCCTCCGAGATCGCTGCAATTAAGAAACCCATTGCCATTGCTTGCACTGCTGGTACTAGACCCATAAGCACTTTCCAAAACACTGCTTTTTTCGAATCCATTCCAGTACGTTTCCACAGAAATCGATTGAAGTAAAAACAAAGTGAGAGTAAATCACATTCTCCAACGGAATTGAATCGGGATTCTTTCCGCAATGGCCAAGCTCCACGTTTAATGTCTCGCCCAGCCCATTCTTGCCACGAACAATAGGGCGGTCCAGAATCTTCTAAACTATCCATCAACATCGGCTTATTCAAAAATAGTTTGTTCCTTAACAAATGACGCCAGCTCACATCTCTAAATCTTTCTCTTTGCATAGCTTCTGGTAAGAGAGAGAGAATTCTTCTTTCCTCTAGCGAATAATGATCGTTTTTTTTGTCTTGCGGAGTTCCGACCAGTGAGGTCATTGCGCAGAAATTGAGAAATTCTTTGCTTTCGGAACGTTGGCGTATAAAGTAATCGTGTTTTGCTAGTGCTTTTTCAGTTGCAGTCGCAGAATATTGCGTTTTTGATGTGTTGGGAAGATCAGTTTTTGACTTACCTAGCATTGTACTAACCGCTGAAAATCCTACACTTGGTCTATCATGTGGATCACGAGTTCGATTCATCCCCGCAACTGCTAAAGTTCCGGAAGAACGACCGGTCTGATTGGCTAGAAATCTTGCCGTTAGAGCAGCACTGGCTGAATTTTTTGGATTTTGTGCATTTCCTGCGTTTCCTGCATTTCCTGTGGCGTTTTGATGATTAGGTTGGATAGGTTGGATATATGCGAACAATTCCGCAAAAGGATCACTTTCATTAGAATTAGGTGCATGATTTTCTGGTATAATTTGTGATGTGCCTAATAGATCGTTATTGAATGCTTTTACTGGGCCAAAAATTGGGCTATTAGTATCAATTTCAACGTTCAATGGTCCTCTCGGGGGACTTGTTTTTCCGAATACATTTGCAACACTAACACTTTTGTTGGATCCTACTACTGTTCCTACCCCCCCTGCTCCCTTAGTAGGACTCGTGGGGCTTAAATCTTTATTTCTGTTCAAATTCGGTGCCGACGTGGATCTAATTCCAGCTAAATTTTCCGACCTTAAGTCTCCAAGTTTTTGCGACTTAGCCAATAAATCTTTCTTCTTCGCAATCCTCTTCAGACCTGTCGATTTTACACTTTCATACAATTTTAATTTATCCTCCTTGTCGAATTGTGGTCCCAGAATTGCGTTGGTTATTCTTGCCATACTGGGAAACCATGATTTTGTTGCAGCTGTGTCTTTAGTACCAGAAGATTTTCTATCAGTGGACGAACGTCCATCTTTTCCGCCACCAGCAGTGCCATCTGTTTTTTCAACACCATCAGTTAATGAGTTTTTTTCCTTTTTGTGTAACTTCACAGATTTCTTTAAAAGTTGATCGAGATCAACATCGGAATCGCTTGAGTTTGGATCTTTGTCGGGTTTGTTGAGCATGGATTTGCTGCGATCGAAAAAACGCGTACTCTTGCTTGTGAGTAAAGCAGGCTTTTTGGATTGTTGTATTGAATGTACTCCTTCATTGGGTCCTGTTTCAGGAGACTGCTCTGTATCTTTGGACCATGCACCTTTCATAGAAAATGATCGACTTGGTTCTAGATTGTCGACGTCAATGTTTTGAACCTTTTCCTCTTCTTTGTCCTGGTAGTAATTTAGCATTTCGGATAACGCAGCATCGGTCGCAGCAGAATGGGGACCTTGAAGAGGACTTCGAGTAGGTGAAGCTTTGGGTGAACCTTTCGTCTGACTGCTTTTCGTCGGACTGCTTTGACTCCGACGACTCGGACGAGATTTTTTTCCAGGAGAGCTGCCATTTTCTGAATCTTGATGATATTTATCAACCGAATCTTGAAACATTGAAGTTAGCAGACGGCTAGGAGAAGTGCTGGGTTCATTTTTTTGTTTCGGACTATAATTTTTATCGCCAAGCAACGAAGTCTTCTCATCGTCGGCCGCGTTACTAGCCTCAAGATCTTGAACTTCCTCTTCTTCTTCTTCTTCGTTTTTTGCTTTAATATCTCCGCGCATATCTGTTTCCGATTTTTCCACCTTATGCCCGGAAACAACTTGTTGTTGCGCCTCCGGCTGATTATAATAATTGCTGCTTGTTACACCAAAGAATCGATTAACGAATAAACCTCCTAACACACTGCCAAAAGTAGTACCACGATTCTGCCCAGAAGTTCCAAACATACCACTTTCTGCACCACCTGCAGCTGGTGTACCACCGGTTTGCGGCTGTGTACCAAATATTTGACTCGTCCGACCACCATGACTTTGCGCACTACCTGGAAGAGTGCCTAAGGCACCACCATCCTGAGAACTTACCCCTGTTGTAGCTCCCCACAAACCACTTCCCAAAGCAGAACCAACCGCGTAGATAAGTCCACTATCGATTTGATTTTGTATTCCTTGAATTTCGGATTCTGTTCCTGACCCAATACCAGATCCCGTACCAGATAAAGCTTTAGATCGTTCGAGTTCCTCTTCCTCTTCTTCATCTAATGTCAATTTCACATGCACAAAGTCTCTCATTTTTTGTTTCCAATTCGCTTGTTTGATTTCTAATCCCTTACGTTTCATTTTATCATTCACTTTTTTCTCTTCACATTCAATATAAATCCGTTCCACCAAAGACATCCCACGTTTTGGAAAATTCTTCAATCTATGATCTCTCACCGCCGCTGCAACAACACCTAAGAACTTATTTGATTTTTGGATTTCTTGTAATCGAGCTGTGATGATTGTACTTGGATCTAGTCTAGACTTTCCAAACCATTTCCTCCTTGCCGCAGGTGTATTGTTTAAACCAAGTTCTACATACCAAGGACGATCGCGAAAATCTTCTTGAACTTCAATATCTTTTATACTGTCAAGTTCGGTACCTGAACCACTAACTCCAGTAAGTCCACCAATTGTAATCCTATCACCTGTTTTTAGTCCTCCTACTGAAACACCAGTTTTTAGTGTCGCTCTTATCATTGCATTTTGTTCCAGCAATCCTTTCATAACTTTAGGCATTGTCTTCCATATCGTTCTCCTCTGCTCCCGAATGACTAAGAATCCAATAAACATCATCATAAGACTGAAAACTATTACAATTACGAAAATGCTGATTTGCATAGTTGCTAACAGTTCTTCACGTTCGAGAGCGTGTTGATATTTCTCTTCAGCAGTTTCTTCTGGTCGTTTTCTTAAATGATGGATCCCCCGTTTTTCGCACAATCCAAAACAGCAATTTGGAATATAACTAAACCATCCGAAATTTTCGCGAGTGCACTCATAATCATATGAGTTTCCTGTTGTATCAGCTGCGTTTGTTGTATCAGATGCATCGGTTGAGTTAAATGAACTTTCTGGAGTTGTAGGATTCACATCGGTTTTTTGTTGCTCGTTTGTGGTACTTGAAGGAGAATTTTCTGGCACAGTGTCTGTGCATACGGCTGGTGGCACCTCCGGAGCGCATTTGTTGCTTGCTGGCTCGGAAGATGATGTAGTTGACGTCGAGTCTCCAGGATTTTGAGACGTGGCCGTCGAATTATTGCTCCCAGTTTGATCATTTGTATTTCCACTGACACTATTGCTATTGTCAACACCACTGCTATTGTCAACATCAAGATTCAAAACTGGCCACCCACACAGAATCTTACATGGACATGTGACACATGCCATGAATAATCGTAATATGTATGCTACGAAACCCATGCTGTTACGATATATTTGCGGAGAACTGTAAACTAAGAGAACTATAAAACTACTTGGACAAAAACATAGCTAGGAAATCAAAACTGAATAATATCATGAAAATCACATGATATCATCACTTGGACAAACATTGTTTCAACTTTCAAAACACACATCATTACAAAAACAAAAACATACTACCTCAAACACACATGCAGAAACTGAACAACTTGAGAAACAATGTCAATTCTAAGAAACTAAAATAAAAACAACTACTAGTACCTGCATGATAAATTGAATTCGAAATAAAACGATCATACAGGAACCCAACACAGATATAAAATTCAAAACACAAGAGAAGGGATTTTTGATGGAAATTGGTTATTGGAATGAACTTGGACACTACACACTGACCATTAGGAATGAAGCTAGCGCCTCAGTATCGCGGCGCCTCTATCGCAGTTGATCAATGCTGTTGCTGTTGCTGTGCTGTTGTCTCTGAAAACTCACTACTCATACTACTAGATTGGACTCATTTTGAAACAATATCGGAATCCGAACAGATGCATAATTTTACTAGAATGGGACTTATTATATCAATCACAATCTTGAATTTACGTGCGCATGCAAATGAAATTTCATAGTAAACTTCTCTCCATTCACTAGCGATTTTCCTCCAGCAATCCATCCGTACTAAAAGTATTTACTGTAACACTCATAAAACAACGCAATATCCGCTGTCGGAAGCTCGCCGGTTTCTCTTCTGCCAAGACCATCCGAAACCATTTCCGCTGCTTCTATCATACCTTGTAATTTCTCTCTGAATTCTTCAAGATCTTCTGGATATACACTGGCAACGTCGTTCGATTGCGGCACCGGAATGGAATCCTGATGTGTTGACAGTGTTGTCAACGTCGTGACACTTTTCTCATCGACGATTCCCGTATAACTGGAGCTACTGCTTCCAACAACATCATCTCCAACAAAAATTCGATTATCATCTTTAAAACTCTGATTATACAAACTCACAAAATGCACTCTTTTCGCTGGGGAAAAATTCGCAAATTGCTTGTAATAGTAAGCGTCAAACTCTTTAATCGATTGCAAAGTTGGACTGCTTGATCGATGTCTTGGGCTATTTGGAATACTACCAGGACTCCGGGAACGACTTCTATCGTTTTTGTTGACCAGTGACCGCTCATCATATCTCGGTGGACTGTGCGAATGAGCGTATCTCGGAACGGGGTTCAGGAAGGTTCGAGTTTCGAATTCGATTGGTTGTGCTAAGACTGTGTTATTCGGCGTGCGTGATGAAGAAGTTGATTCCTTTTCGTCAGCGTCGGTTGCAGGTGTAGCGGTATTACTATTACCACCATCACTACTAGTTTGTGAAATACTGGTACTAGAAGCATTTTTCGACGACCAACGAAAATCCTCCATCGTTTTACATTTTAGCTCACGACGTTCCTCACTATACACGCTGTAATCGTCCAGTTGTTTCATCTTTTTCACAAGTTTTGCACTCTCATCTGATGGCAAAACCTTGTTTCTCAATTCGTGTATGTCCTGCAAGATAGACAAAACAACTTGTGATGTCGCTACTGAATTCTGCAAGTTTGATACGATTTCTGTATCATCATCGTTATCGCGACCTCGCACGGGTGTCGCACTTTGCGAAGATCCTCCGCCTCGTTTGAATACACTGCGACTCGGTGTTGCGATGTTCGTTTTTGTAGTTTTTGTCGCGTCACTCGCGACACTATGCACATTGTCATCCCCAGCAACTCTCACCGGAGTAACATTCCGCGAACTCTGTTTGATAGGTCGACTTCGAACAGGCGTCACCGCTGGTTCTCGAATAGTACGACCTCCTGGCCCTGTTGCTAAATTCCTACTGACCTGAACAGGACTACTACTCCTTCCCGAAACAACGGGAACTTGTCGTGCTCGTGGTAAAAATCGAGGTAGATCATTCGTGCATAAATTTGCATTTGCTTTCAATATCTTTTTCTCTGCACGCCCTGCACGCCCCACTCGGCCAAGTACTTTCGTAGGTAAGTCTCCTTGCGCCTGCTCCAAAGCTTTTACATAGCCGAGGATTTGCGTATCATCGGTGTAGTGTTTTCCAAAACTGGATCTTCGTCGACCATATGGAACTTGAAGGATCGTTTGATCACCAGGTACTATCGCAATTGGCTTCGCTGTACCAGTGGTTGTTCCTGCATTGCTATTGCTTTCACGATTCCGTGGGAGTTCCAATACTTTCAAATCGCGCAACAACCATTGTTGTAGATTTCGCGATGTCCATATAGGACTACTCGCGACGTCGTGATTGGCTGCCTCTGGCACGGATCTTCTGCCATTCAGATCCTTGTCCAAAACCTCTGCAACAAGGTGAGAATAGGATGACATTATGGTTTCAAATTGAACTATTGATGAAAATGAATATTCGAATTCAACGGGTTTTGTTTTTGTCTGTTGTCTTGCTTTGTTGTTTTTGTTGTTGTGTCGCGGCTTGTGGACTGCGACCAAAGAACTTCATAAAAGATTTGACTACTACTGTATTCATACTGGGAAATTACGACACGAAAGAGACGATTTACTACCCACACTGGTTCACACTGGGACTATACTTATGTTGCTCAAACAAGCGCTGTGAAAATTTTTTTCGAATCACACAAAGAGAAATCAGATCAAATTTATGCAGATGGAATGCTATGCAGGCATTCTGCAGACTTCCAGGAATGAGAATGTGAACGGACACACACCATGCAGCGTGACCAGCTCCGTTTTTTCCTTCTGGCCAACTGTTTCTGCCCAACCCATACGCATCGGCGTTGACTTTTTTGAAAACTCTTTCTATAATTTTTGATAGTGACCATTCTATTTCTAGACGATCACTACACATTATGGTTTTTCACTTCTTGCTTCAGAAACGCCACACATCATGTGATGCTGTCATAAACTGAAAAAGGTTTTTTGTTGACTTCTGTTTTTTCTTGGACGATATTGTATATTTCGATTAACATGCCAAATGAAAATGTATTCTTCGATATCTGTAGCATATCATCATCAAAAGACTCATCACAATTAAACATCTAACTGCTGATGCTTTTTTTCAAATTATTATATTGGTTCTCTTCCCCCAAAATGAACTGTCAAGTTTTTCCACCATATCAATCTCCACCGAAAATTTTCAATTGACGAAATTCAATATCTATGCCTTTCAAACTTTCTCAAATCCCAATTATACTTGATATAGAATCCTACCTGCTACTATCCTGACCTTCAATTTGATTAATCTAAAAACAGACAAATGATATTATCAAATCCATAAATCAACTGCATAGAGATTTATAGTTTAAAAATCTCATTGGAATGCTGACCATCAAACTTTCTGCTATCTAGTAACTTCTGAATGGAATTGGGACGCACACATAGCCCCGCCAATTCACTTGCAATTACATTCGTCTGACTCTCTTGTCAATAACGTGGGCTTAGAATCAATCAGATCATACACACTCTATTTACTAGTCAATCATTCAATGATTTACGAAAATTTTTTGGTACGTCAAGAAACTTTTCAAATAAAAACCACTACTGCCATTGCCTGTTGGAAAAATCTTATCTAGTAAGTTGATTATCTATTGGAGGAAAAATCAGTTTCTTGATTTATGCCTGTCAATCTGAGATCCAATAAAATTTCACTTTGGAATCATGTTGGAGAAGGTCTCATACAACGACGCCAGAATGAAAACGATGCTCAGTCAACCGCGCCACCTATGTGGTTCGGATTTTTCTCTCATTTTTTCTTATTATTGTCTTTCTTTAAAACTGTACATATCTATCGAACTTGTCACTAATAATTCCATAAACACTAAAACTTTTTCTCTACCAAGAATTCGAAATCAGTCATAATTCCGACCGAGAATATTCATCATCATGTCAAACCTCCAAAAATCAATCCCAAACCAGACCTAATCCTCGTTCTAAATCACATCAATATACCACTTATTCCGTAGTCTTTCATTCCTCTTCGTCATCTTCCGATACACCCAATAACTTTCCAACCACCGAAACTGCCAATTCATCTGCCAAATGCCGTGAATTGCTATAGAGATCTTTCAACATTTTGAGCACACTTTCATCAAACGGGCCGTCAAGACAATCAGAACGTACACCCAGTCTGATTGTTTCATCCAACCCTAATTCGGATATTACCAGTTCACGATTGCACACTCGAACAAATCCATCTCTTTCGATCAGACCATCATTGAAACACTCGTCCCATGCTTCTTGTTTCATTCCAGGAGTCAAAGGACGTGGACAAATTGCGAGACAATCTTTGATTTCCTCGTACAACTTTTCATCCGGGTGCACACTTCCCGCAAAAAGATGTACCAGGGCCGGTGGGTCATAACTTGACTTAGTCAAGAACTTTCTTGGTTGTTGGAGTCTTGTCATTGGAGCAAAGGCGTAGAGCCGCGGTTGTTTTGCTTCTTGATTCTTTCTCAAAGCTGAATCCAAATACTCCGCAAAATATTCTGCTTCGAAATTTGATACAATGATGACTGTTTTTTCAAATTTCAGAAACCACCGAATATTCTTCATGTATGCATTTTTCATTCCACTACCCTCGACTGTTGAACAAAAACCATGAGTCACATAAACATTACTATTTTGCAAGTGTGCTTCCATTGTATCCAAGAATGTAGTTTCGGCGAACATCTGTCGTAGACCTACGAAATGATCTTCGCAGTATTCTGTGATTCCTTGGCTCAATGCCTGTCGCCAACCTTGATTTGTTAGCAATCTTTTCAGCTCATCGGATACAAATGGCGTCTTTGGTGTCGCTGGTGGTGGTCTTTCAACTTGTGTTTCTTCTTCCAACTCTTGTTCCAACTCTCGTTCTTGTTCTTCGTCGAACATAGAGCAATTTCGCTGCACTCGTGGTGCCAGAGTTTGTACATGCTGTTTTATTTCTGCTACCATTTTACCAAGACTTTTCGGCTGTTTTTGCACTGGCGTTCGACTTTGCACAGTGTCGTATGAATTCGGACTTGTCATTCTCGACGATGAACTCGTCGATAAATTATTGGACGGTGGAGTTGCGAATTCTCGTGAACTGCAAGAATCATCGCGTTCCATTGTCGGTGTTGAACTTGTTGGAATTTCATCCTCAATTTCCATGGGTACAACATCATCGAGATGATTATCAATTCTTACTTTTTTCAGTTGTCTGGCTATGATGTTTGGAAGACTATCGATGCCGCGCTTGTGACCATACATATCTGACAAAGTTAAAATTTCATTTTCTAAACATTCGGTGGAGATACACTGCAATATCATGTGGTTTACCTCTTCCAAAAGCTCCATGGCAACTGGTACATTGTCTAGAAAGGTCTGTTGCAATTCTAGATTTGCGATCGCCTTTGAACTGGTCTTCAACAACTTTAGTTTTTCCTTTATTTGTGCTTTCAATGACTCTATATCATCGAAACAATTTCTGCACTGCTCAACCTTTCTTCGGATTTCTTCCCACCTCGTATATGCTTGCCCCTTACGCGCGCAAGCTGTGAATTGATCCACGAAATAAGGTGTTAAATCACAAATCTTCTTCGAAGTGTTCCAGAGTGTCCAATTCAAAATTGCTTTGACATAGCCCAAGTCGCTTGCCAGATACTCTCCGCGGAAGAAGTCCGACTTTAGTGTTAGATTTACTTCCGCTGACGCTACGAAGGTTAGACTTTGTCCTTTCCCCAATTGACGCATGCGCATGCATGCTTGTACAAATTTATCCTTCGGCATGTCTTTTCCAAGTGTCAACACTGCTCGAGTCTCCAACGGCAATCGAAAATCGCTGCCACGAGTATGAATATCGTCTAAATACAGCAAACACTTTGACATATCATCTGCGTATGGTGAGACATCCAACGGCATTTTTTGACCGTTTCGAAGCATTACAAAAATCTTGTCACCGTTAAAATAGACTCCCGCTTCCATATCTGAACGCTTCCGCAACCAATTTTCCATGAACTCTCCATTCGACATCTGCAGGACCAATGCACCGGCATCCAAAACAACATTGATCTGCTTAGTCTTCGCGACTTCGACACCTACTAGTTTTTCAATAATTTCTTGTGCCGTATTTTCAGTCTGCAAATACTCATAAAAGTTATTTTCCTCTCGTAACAAATTCATCAATTGTACACCGTTGGTCGACTCCAACTCCGGCAAGTTTTTTTGCTCAATTGTCCATGGGAGTACGACGCTTAGATCATCGGTGCCAGAAAATCCCGTAGTCACACTTTTCCACTGCGGAAATAAATCGGTACTTCTGCAAAGATCTGGGGCTGTTGCCAGGAGCTTCGTGGGAAATTGCTTTGCTTGAACAGGCAGAATCAACTTTGTTAGGAAAAACTTGATCATCTTGATATTTTTGCGAAATGCAGGATATAATCGTTTTTCAAACAGTTCGTGATCTTCCAAATTCACACCTTCATAGGATCGCACGCCTTCAATTCTCGGATCAGATTCGTCGTGCAAAGCTGTAAAAGACCGATAGATTGCTTTCGCTTCTGAATCGCTCATTCGACTTAGTTTCTCAAAAACGCGTTTCATTTCCTCTTTATCTAAGCCAGCGTTGTAGTAGTGCGTGAAAGTTAGTGATAAAGCCATATCTGGATGTCCAAACTCAGTTCGTTCAGCAGCAACATCCTTCGCGCGATACGGTACCGCCATTTGATAGTTCTTTCTTGTTGGATGGACACCATAATGCACGCGCCAACGTTTCTGAAGTGCCATTTTCAAAACTTCCTGTGACAACACTCCTCGTAGTGCCCATGCAATAGTTGCCATTTTTGGCGGTAAACTTTCTATATCTGCAGTGCTGATTGATTCTCCATTTACACAACGATTCCATAACTGGCTTTCGGCTGGTGTCATCGTCATTGCAATATCAGTTCTTCCACCCTTTATGTCGTCAATGATGCATCGTTTGATTTTTTCATAAGCTTGGTCAGTTTTTGGACTGTCAAGTAAGCGGAGACCTGCATATTGTTCCGGTCGTTCTAAGAATTCTTTAGTTGGAAGTAGTATCTCTATCGTGTCTGATCCAAATTCCTCTTGCAACTTATATGCGTGGTCTCCCACACACTCATAGATGAGACTGTGAATCGCCCATCTCAAAGGACCTCCATCCATGTCGGTTGCGCAACCCAGTGTATAAATCAATTGGTACTTTGGCGATAAAATTTCATCGGATTCGTCCAGAAATTCTCGACCATGCTGATTCAAATATTCGATCACTTTGTGTAAACCGTGACTTGCTGGTAAGTCCTTGTGCAAAGATTCGGAACTAGCCAATTCCAACGCTTTATTTTCCAACGACAGTCTATGTTCGGGTACGGTTACGATGATATCACCACGTTCCATGATTTTTTTGCACAGCTCGAGCATCTTCTCTGCACTTTCAGCATTCAACCGCAAGTCTCGTCTGCAGAGCAGTGGATAAATTCGACGTCCAAGAAACCCACCAAGTTTGTATTGCCAGTCGCCTGCGTTAGTTCCGTACAGCTGGGATAAAACTGTAGCACGTACTATTTGACTTCCTCGAGCTGCGACGGCAAGAACGAGGGGCATGATCACTGCTGTTTTTCCGTCACCCATATTCAACTGCAATAGCCGATTTCCTTTTCTATCATCCAAAATTTCAAATGCTACTTTTGCTTGGATTTCCCGGATACACATATCGTTGTCAATTTCAAACGCCAAAAACTCAGGATACTCCTTCGGTTTCCAGCCTCCACAACCAGGATTTCGTAAATCATTGAACAGATGGATACTGGAACTCGAACCCTTCTTCAACAAACGCAGACACCGCCTTGCACGTTGCACATGGCGGATCATCACACCGAAAGCGAGGACGAGATCATGAAATTGGACTGAGTCTCTATGTCTGTCCAAATTTTCACTCGGTTGATATAGGAGGTGATTTTGTAAAACGGTTCTGGGCGAGATCTCGTTCCACAAGCCAACTGATGTTTGTGGTTCCAAATCGTCGTCCTCTTTCAACTTGCATTCAATCGCGCTCCACAACCGATTCATTTCGGCATTCGACGTAGACAAATATGAATCCAAATCTGCTTTCATTTCTTTGAGCAGAGATTTCGATTTATACAGCCTCGCTGCATCAAATTCACAACCTTTGTTTTCCTGTGCTAACTTCCAACTTTGTTTCAATTTCATCTTTAACGAGTTCCACATCTCCTCATATTCCGAGCCACGATTGTCCAATTCCAGCTTATTTCTCGTTTTCCCTTGACAACCTTGTTTTTGTAATCCATGCATATCCAATATTTGCTCACCCGGCACCACAGGAGAACGCCAATGACCTTCAGAACTCAACTGGCCTATAGAATCGCGCAGCAATGCATTTTCGATTTCAACAGGATCCCCTCCTGGTAATGGTGTGTTTTGTGTCACCAGTTGGAATTCTTTTGAGTCCGCAATGATGTCCTTACCACATGAACGGCTCAAAAATGGCACCGATTGTAATTTCCTTGGTGTTCCATTGCGGATTCCATCAAAAATCTCGTTAACTTTGGTAGCAAAATTGCGAAGCTCGATAGCTTGCCTCCATCGCGTGAAGAGACTGCTGATTTCATTTGCAAGACCATACGAATTCGTCACCAGCGAAACATTCGCCTGGCATGACGACACTGACGTGGCACCTGTATCCCACGAGTTGCGAATGCTATTTTCCAGCTGCTGCTTCGAGTTACGTCGGCTTCTTTCATGTTCACGTTTTCTATCCTCATAGCGGTCTACCCGGCGGCTATATTCTGAGAAGGGCTCATACGATCTTTCCTCGGGATAGCTTTCACTGAAGTTACTCAAATGCTTTTCTACGACCGCAGAAATGTCATAACTGTCATACTGGTATTCATTTGGCTTTGTGTATTGTGTGTGCCGCGGCGCAGTAGGAAATGTTGTAGCATGACTCCATACCATCATCAGTTGCTGCAAATGTGCAGATTCATTTGGATACTCAGACAATGTCCACAAGATAAGTTGTGCGAACGCTGCTTTTTTGTCAATGTCTTTTGGATTGGTAGATCTTGCTATCTCGTAAAACTTTAACCATACATGACGAAAATCTGCTACTTTACCCGAATCCAAACTATCATCTGGTTGAAGATTGGCAAAAACAGAACTGGTGATCCCAGAGATTTGGACACCGCCACTCCTACATCCATGCAAGTTTGACACTGGACTGCATAAAAGATCAACGATCGAAGCCGCCCCGCCCAACACCTGTCCGTTCTGGTGAGCGCACCCAAGGAGCTGCATCGTCAGATTTTTGTCAAATCCGTTTCCCAGTTCTGAATTTGTTGACTTTTCTTGAGTGCCAGACTTCCAGTTCAGCGTTTTGTCTTCTTCTTCCGGTGTCAAAAGAGCATCTTTGGCGTATGATTCTTTTCGCAGGATGTATGCACGCCGACTCAAGTCACCTAATCGTCCTCCAAGCGGAAGCTGAGGATAGCCTTTTCCAATGGCGCCCATCACTTCCTGACCTTGCGAGATGACATATGTAACCATGTACGCATAAGCGGGCAGAGCACAGACGGCATGAAATGGGGTCGTATGCAAATCGTTCCGTTCCATTGCGTGGTAATTTTCTCTTTCGGGAGAGATCGAGGCGATCTCGTTCAACAATTTTTTTTCTGCACCTAGACTGTTTCCTTTCGTGGCGGATTCATCATCGATAGAGATCGTGACATTGCCACAGCAACGACCCGAACGCAGAATATCGAGTGCCCGTTTGTAACCGGTAGTCTGTGTAAAAGGATCTGGCAATAAACCGGACGTGTACGCATGCAGATTTGCAAGGAAAAACCATGAAAGACGATTCGAAGTGCCATGAAGATCCCACATTTCTCTTCGAACTTCGTACTTGAAACAAGCTGGTGATCGAAGTGTGGCGACATCAACTGAGACAGATCCGTGTCCGTTTTGATCTTCCTTGACTGACGACTTATACAATTTTCCATTTGGAATCAGAAATGCATCATTTGCGACGTTCTTGGCCACGTCTGAGAGGAGAACTCCATGTTCTAACCCGATCAAAGTCTTAATCTTATTCTGATCTTCTGCGACTGCCAACCCGTACTCCCGTGAGACAACCAATCCTGTATGTAGATCGACATCAAAACGTAAATTTAACTTCGGTAAATCGACGAACAATGATTCTTCTGTTTTAAAAACGTGAACCCGCAATTCCGGTGCTAGTCGACAAAAGACTTTCGAATAAAGTTCTTTAAATGACTTGCTGTGAACGTCTATCAAATTCAATCCAGTCCGAATTTCTGTGATTTCCTGTGTGATGCAATTCAACACAAAACCAGAACCGCTTGCGAATGACGAAGTAAAATTCTCGCTGTTGTATTTGACTGGACGAAAGTAGACACGATATGGAACTGCATCTTTATTTCTTGACTCATTGTTCGCCTGTTTCCTCAACGCTAACCAATGGCTGTAGTTTTGGACGAGAGCCTCTGGGATGTCACTGTTGAATGTTTCTTCGGGGATCAACAACAGACGAACGCCGTCACTCTGTCGTTCTTTGATGATTGTCGGTCCACCTTTGTCACTTGCGCCAGCTTCATAGAATTCGAAGAAAAATCCATTCACGCTCATGGAAGTCCGGTAACCACCTGAACCTGTAGGTTGCACATTGAACATCGAGTTTCCGAAAAGACGTTGATAAACTTTGTGACTAGATATGGCACGAGGTAACGCTTTGCATGGCGATCCGTCGACAAGGAATGCACCAGACATCACATCGACTTGTAGCTTACAAACTTTGTTATCGGACGTTCGGAAATCGGCATGAAACCACGGTGATGATCTTCTGTAGGAAGTCCAAATGCAACTTTCTTTTTTGTTTCTAGACGCACTCCAATACTCATATAAGAATTTGCTCAATCCGTTTTCTTCCAGTTCGCTGTTATTTGGATTCAAAACAAAGCTGTGGACCCGTCTAAAAACTCTTTCGGCAATGACGTAAGCATGCAGAATCCATCTGCGTCTCCATGATGCTTCTTCAACTTCTTTTGGAGAATAATTATCGTTATAAATAGCACGGAAATAAATCCACTGACCCATATCATCTGACGATTTCAGAAGCTTATCATCGTCTGCGAATGTCAAAGTCCCCATCACTGAAATATCTACAATTCGCGCCCGAATTTTCTGCATCTCATCTTCGTCTCCGCAATTGTTGGATGCTTCCATTAGCTTTTCAATCCACTCTTTCGCTAAAGTTCGGCATTTTCGAAGCACTTCTGTTGGTGAACTTGAAGACTGACCATGCTCAAACAATGCTTGCGCGATGGAGATTACATTTAACAAGACATTTTGGTTTGCCCAATTCTCTGAACATCCGGTGAGAACTTCCTCTAGCTTTTCACAGACGTCTTTGACAAAGACATCATCCTGTAACAACTCACAGCTCTGACGATGCCAATTCTCGCCCGATGGTCCAGCTTGTTGAATGGCTGCATTGACAAAACTAACAACTTCTTCACATTGGAATGACATGTCGTTCTGTTGCAAAGACGAAGCCAATCGTGCCCATTGAAGCTTTCCTCCAGCGCGGAGAGTTCCAACTTTTTCAAATTCTGGAAGAGAAAGTTTTTCTGAAGCTTCGCTTTTTAACGCGATGACCTGATTCTCATTATGATCCCATTTGTTGATGAATTGTTCTAAATGTTTGTAGCATGATCCGACGGGTAGAGCGACTTTGAATATTGGCCTGATATCCCACCTGAAGCCAGATGAGACAGGTCCTCCAGGGCCCATCAGGACAGTTGCATAGTCATGGTCTACGATGAATGTCGGATGCGATGTAACATGATCATTGCCCCTATAATGACTTTGCGAAAATTTCTTTCTTTCGGATCCCAGCTCTGCTTGCATAGTAGAAGTCATAGCGCGGCCAGAACGACGCCATTGATCCAGCCGGAATTCGTGTCTCCATCGATACACATCTGTTGCGTTGGTATACCATTGCTCACCACACAATTTCTCTGCCAATGAAATAATTGCTTCACGCTGTGCTATGAGTGCATCTGGTTGTTGCAGTTCAAATACGACTGCTTTCTGTTCAGTTTCGCCAGGAGGTAGCAACTTTTCATAATACGGCAATTTAATTTCATTCATTTCATTGTTTTTATGGCACCTTTCGCAGGTGATCTTACAACTGCGATATCCATTGTGATACCAACTGCACGAACAACCACGATTGCGAACGTATGCACCAAGGTCTCTGTAACGCTGCATGTTTTGTTCTAGTTGTTGCCGCTTTGAAGTTTGATTAATCCTGCATTTCTCTTGAATTTGTTGTCTCACTTGCTGCATGCCAGAATCAACTGCCGCGAACCTTACAGCAAAACTGTTTGTTGATCGACAGGGCTCAGTGGTGGCTGGAAATCGGCTAGTGTTGCGCCAGTTTATATATTTTTCCACGAGATGCAGATGTTGTTTCTGTTTTTTCGTCGACAAATACAGATAGTGCAGCATTGTCGAATCGATTCCTAATTTATGTTGTTGCAACATTGGATGATGCACACAACTGATGATATCAACGAGTGCGCAGATCGAGACCGCGATCAATGCCACCATGCCACAGCCCCTCGGGTCGTTTTCAAAAACTTGTAATCCTATTCGCATCAAATCATTTTGAAGTTTGAGAAGTTTCGGATAATCGCTGTCGGTGATGTAAAAATGTACAAAATTCATCACAGCAGCAGTTTGGATTTGGTTGCCTGCCGGACTCACTAGCTGCGGAAACAAGTCAGAAACTGCGGACTCAAGTTCGCATATTACACGGATTACATCGTGTGGTGAAGTCTTCCAGTTATTGTAAGATTGCTCCAATCTGGCGCTGCCGTTCAGCAGCTTAGAAATTGATGCAAGGAAATCATCGACTTTTTCGAAACTTGCTGGTTCGGATACATTTCGACTTCCTGTCATTTTTGGCAGATAGAATTCATCTTGTCGCTCTAAAATTCCATCCAAGACTCTACCAGAATTTGGCAACTTGTGAACTACGTCCTCGTCAACATTCCAAGTCTGTGGACAGATTTTTGTTGATGGCTTCGCTGCACATGCTTTCTTCCACTTCTCTTGGAGGATAGCCATCTGATTCCGACATACCTCCACGGTCATCTGCTTTTGTTCTTCGACACTTTTCAAATCGCCATTTGTGATCCCAGGAGAACTCTTCATTTTCTTCTCCAACTTTACCAGACGACGAACCAACTTTTTGCATGCTTCATACTTTGCGGAGTCGGAGATTATACCGTCTGTACTTTTGCAAAGATACTTCTCGAGGCACCAAGTCAGGAAATTTTGAATCAATAGTTTGTATGGCAGATTAACCATACATCTCTGCTTTGATGATTCCGAACAATAACTGTGGACACAGACGAAATGCATCACACCCTTCAATGCTGCCCAGATAGGAGCTCGACGCCACGGCATCGCACCATTTTCATATTGGACTTCGTCACGCATCTTCTTGCACACACCGGGAATCGAATCTTGTGGAATTGCTTCCCCTCCCAAACTTGATAACAACAACTCCATTACATACCTGAATATATGGTTTTTGCAACTGTTGCCATGCCTCGGACACTGAATCGAAACAACGAATGACGCATGAACCATTTATTTGCAACAATAATCAACAATTGAATTTCAACAAGACAAAACAGACTTCAAAACATCTCAATACATCGGGTTGGGAACGTCCCGGCTTTCCTTAAACTGTTCTCCCGCTTTTTGACTTTGAGGAAATGCTTTCGGTTGCTCCTGACTTGCTAAATCGCAAACCAACTCAGCAAACGCTTCATTCTTCACTTGATTGAATTTCGCTCGAACTCCTGATCGAGGAATGGTGTGACGGACAGCTGCATTCTGCAACATAACCTCTCCTTTCAGTGCTTGAATCTCCCATGAAAACACCAGTACACTTTCGGTACTTTCGCGATGAATTAACAGTACGGAATTTTGTGCTTTGACCCATATCGCTCGGTAGCTGCCGACATCCATACCTGCAATATTTTTCTTGATTTCCCCCGCTGTAATCCTACTCATGTCACATTCGTCATCGTCTGTAAATGCCAACTGATGCAACTTCAAGAATTCATTCAATGTCTCCTTCATTTTTCTTTCAGACATGATGTGACGACTCACGGAAGAAGAGGATTTTCCCACAAAGTTTGTCCAGTTTTGACTCTTGACAAACTCCGCAAAGCATTGAAATGCAGCGGCATCTTCACAACCTGATGGATGTTTTGGCAATTCGATTGGTAGAAAAAATGTCGGATGTGCACAGACATAGTGCTTTTGTTCTTTTGATAGTGACATGATCGTTTTCTTGTAACTTTTTTGATTTCGTGTTCTTGTACTTTGTCTGAATCTGTGTAGATTTCAACTCCGATAGATGTAATACTGGTAGAATTTTTCTTGACCACTTTACTTCCTATGTACTATTATGATTGTTTGATTTTTCTTGTCTTATTGTAAACTAAAATTTTATATCAAACTTTCTTCTATCAAACTTTTGGCAACGATCTCTATGGCTAGTAGTGGATTTATTCTTCTAGTTTTCAATGACCTTATGGAATGTGTGTTGCGATTGCATATAATATATGTATCTCGTGAGATACTTGAAATTGTTTTGGACCGTGTGTATTTAGTTTTTCATATACTATTACTTTCTATTAGAAACTACTTCTCCATGAATCTACAGAAACAAGAAACACGTGATTACATGGATAGTCAAATTACAATTTGCAAGTTCCACTTTTACTCAACCAAACTGTGACCATAAACTAGCTACTAGGAACTACTTTATGGACCTATAATTTGCTGCAATTTGAATTTTATAGGTCAGGTAAGGTTTGATTGGACCGGAAAATGATGCGTCATTCGTGAAATCGTGAAAAGATCGTAAGAGTTTTGCTGGAGATTGGATGGATGATAGATGGATGAGATGATAATGATTAATCAATACATCGGATTTTGTTTAAATTTCTCTGTAGATACCCTTTGAAGATATAGAATTTCATTTCATGATTGAATCTTGTTGCAGAACATCAAAATATCAATGGACAACGGGAACAACACAGAGAAAATCCGCCACTCACGAAATACAAACTCAGCCATAAATCAACGACGTTCTTCTGTAATGCAAATCATATCAGAAACGGGAGGTCATTTGACATCAAAACGTTGGGGATCAGGATCGAGTTGGAATTGGCGGTGCCAGCCCTTTCTTTTTTTTCTTTTTCTTCTTCTTGGCGCCGCTTTTTATCACTGACGTGACAGTGTTACTTTGGGAATTCTGCGTTTCCGCGACAGGCTTCGCCCCGTCCGGTTGGTTGCTGCCGACGCTTGCTACCCTCGTCTCATGTGCGTCTTGCGGCTTCTTTTCTAATTCAATACTGGCAGTGTTAGTGCCCTTGTCAGCCGCTACTACAACCTCATTCTCGACTAATTCTACTTCCTCACCAGCCTCAACTTTTTTCCTAATCAATTTTCCGATAAAGAATCCACGACAAGCATGTTCTTTTGGTACTGAATGAGCGCATTTCAATTTCAAATCCAATATTGAGCTACTATTACCTTGCTCTTTCTGCTCCTTCTGCAACTTCACTTTCATATCTTCCTTCCACTGCGACTGAAATGGCAATGCATCAACACATTGCCATTTGGAGAACCCATTCTTTACAGCACTAACATTCTTCAACGCTTTTCCAATTACCTGCTCATTCTCTTCTTCGAACAGTGAACACGTTGAATAACAGCACGTTTGCAATCTCGGCAACGCCTTCAATGCATGTGTCAACATACGTTCTTGGAATCCAGCTAGCGATTGAATTCTTTTTGCAGAAAACTTGGAACTTCCGACGAGTGCGACCTCGGCACCGGCACCACCACCGTGGCCATGTTCCTGTAATCCACTGCCTGAACAACTTGGATCTAAGACTAGAATTTGTGCTTCCTTCGCATCTATGTCGTTTTCATTCAATTTGAAGAAATCTTCGCAACGGATAACGAGTTCAATCTCGGTGTTGAAAAACGTGTGGATTTTGAATACGTGACGAGTTTTGGAACATTGAACTTTGTTTGGTTTTGCACTTCCTGCTGTGTCAATTTTTCTGCGCTTATTTGGATTTTGTTCTCTCGCAAACGCTTTCGTGTCAGTGTAGTATTCGTCAATGTCAAATACACTTGTTTTTGTAGACGTGCTCGCGTCCATTCCGCATCGTGTTTGAATGATGTTCCGTAATGCACTTGCGCCACCCGTTTCCGAATCAGAATCTTCACAGTCACTGCTGTCCTCATCGACTTCAAAACTTTCACACACCAAGGGTCCACAAAGAAGTTGCAATCGCCTCAATAGGATCAGATATCGTGCTTCATCACGTTCAATAGCCACTAGTTTATAACAACATCTCAATTTTTCGCTGTTATTATCCTTGTTATCAAAGTGCTGTTGAAAAATCAATCGCTCTAGCATATGAAAGAGATGACTTGTCTTCGATCCAGGGGCAGAACATGCATCCATCACTGTGAGTTTGTTTTCCGCTGCGTTTTCTTCTTCCGTGATTGAGATATGCTCAATCATTCCCATCCCACCAAGTGCTGCGTGCGCGGAAAACTGACTACTTCTATCTTGCACTATCATATTGCCCTGCTGAGTTTCCTCGAGTATATGGGATAGATGTTTTGACAAAACTCGCCAGCAACTCGGCACTATAGGGTCTGGTGTGATATAGTTTGAATTTTTGCTGTTGTTGCTGCTGTGTAGATCAACGTGCAGTGCTTTTACAATTTTTGCATTTGCTTGTTTGACGATCAACTCCTCGTGCTCTCTCAAGGAACTGTGTGTTACTACTGCACTTCCATTCCCACTCTTCATCACACAACCGAAAGGATTAATCCTGACGTAACTATAAGATTCTTCGGCTGTTGCGGCTGCTGCTACTGTAGTACTAGTTGACGATGACGACGCCACCGCCTGTGCTGCTGAACTCTTGGCAGCAGTCGCGGCTTTCTCTGCTTCAACCCCCTTCTTAATTTCATCCAAATTAGCTCCTTTCAGTTCCCGAACAACAGCGCCACCGCCTTTAAATCTTTTTTCTTGCGGATAGAGTAAGTCATAACAAAGGCAGAGTTTCATCCCTTTGTCTTTATGGAGGAATTTTCTTCCCAACCTCTCAAACAATGCATTCTGTAAAGGAATAGCGATATCAAGAGTTTTACAGACCAAAGCTTTTATAGCAGCAGTTTTCTTTTCGTCAGAGAATTTTTTTTGATAGAGGGCAGCTTTGAGTCCTTTCTTTCGTTGTAAAATGTCTTCAAGGACTTTACCGGCGTCTTTGTAAAGATTGAGAGACATTATGGTTGTGTTTTGCTTGGGAGGTAAATTGCTGATGTGAAAATTATTTCTGGTTTTATATAAAAAGAGAATTATTTGAACAACTATCACACCATACCATGACTACCATCCAAAATTACTGAAACATAATGCAATATAAGAAACGAATTTCATCAGAAACTAATAGAAATAGTAACCACCTGCAGGATAAATTGCCAATTTGTAATGTTATATTCTATATATTCTGATAGGACATTGCTTTTCTGAACGTTGGAGAATTTTTGTGAGAATTGACATGGGAAATTTCTGATGACTGTGTTTGATTTTTAATTTGTTGAATTTGATATAATGGAGGGAGAGAAACAAAATTCATTCAGAGACTCATCAGAAGACCATGCAGAATGAAGACTCGTCGATTTCGACCAGTTTGCCTGCATTATGACAACTTTTTTTTCCGAATTGATACACCATGCTGATGCTTCACTCCACCAAAACAACTTCTAATTTACAAAATTCATACGAAACTGGATCAATTTTGAAATCATTGCACAAGTTTCTGCATGACAAAATGTGATAATATCTCCAACCCAAAGACTGACACTGGTATAGCTGTAAGAAATCATAAATCCAAAACTGTTTAATAATATGATCGCAAATCGCTGGCTATATAAATAATATCCCCAATACAAATTACACAGTAATATAGTAAAACCCACCTAAACCACTAAAAAATAAACCCACCCAAGCTAAATTTCCACACCGCATGATAGCTTGCCTAGCTTGCCCCCCCATTGGGACCAATTCCCCACCCAAACTAAATTTGTACCGCGTGAACTTTAAATTTACATCCATTAGGAATTTCTCTTCTAAATTTGCACCGCATGAACTTTAAATTTACATCCATTAGGAATTTCTCTTCTAAATTTGTACCGCATGAACTTTAAATTTACATCCATTAGGAATTTCCCCCCTCTAAATTTGTACCGCATGAACTTTAAATTTACATCCATTAGGAATTTCTCTTTCCCCAACATTAATACATTGGGCTACGTACAACAAACTACTATATCCTCTTGGAACCCTACTTACCACATTTTCCACTACGGTTATCGCACTCTGAATTCCCAACAATGCATTTCCGAAAAGGACGAGTTGCATACAGGTGAGGCGATCGCAAACCAATTCTGCAACGATAAATATCATAACACCCATCTCTAAAACAGCTTGGAAAATACGAGCACCGTGTGGTACTACAGTACTAACACACCAACAATGTGTTTCTCGATTTTTCATTATGAGGGAGGTATGACCATAAGTTTTTGCTCGATCTTGCCATAAATTATTTAGAAGTGATTTTTGCCTTAAATTTTTATTCGACATATCGTTGGTGCTATAATTATCGTCATCGTCGTGATCGTCGATGTGGCTTTCATCAAAATCCACACTCCCACGGAGATGTCTTCCGGTAGTTGCACTAGTGGGCCCTCTTCCAGTAACAGGACCATCTAGATGTTTTGAATCAAATTGAACACCACCAGTACCAAGCGTGATCCCAGAATCCTCCTCCAAATTGCTGCCAAACTTCCGGCTCACTCTACCGGAATCATTGTCCCCCAAATTGCTCTTCTTCCTATTTGTACTACTACTCCCACGCCGTTTACTATTATCCAATTTAGCTTCTTTTATCAATTGTTCATTCAACATATCCGTTCTTCTTAAAACTTCTCCTGCCATGGAACTATGATTTACTTTCCATTTTGCTGTTAAACTCCAATAATCAATTGCATCACGTAAACGAAATTTAAAATTCAAATACAACCCTAATAAACCACAGAGAAAGAAAAACACCAAACCTCCAACTAACCATCCAGAACTATAATCGTATAAATGTTTAGCAGTGAATTCTGGTACAATCATTATGAATGTTGCTAAAACCCTACTAGTTGATTCGACAACATCAAAAATTGGACACCAAACATAGTCAATGATATCATCGATGAAAGTGGTGAGAATAACAACACATTTACCAGGTGTATCTTGGAAAGTAGTATCACTGTGCTGCTGATGAGTATAATTTTGTGCGTATAATTTTAATTTTGATTCAGGACTAGTAGAATCGGATAATTTTCCTTGGCTCGCCAATGAATTTGCATTATTATTGCTGCGTATATTAGCATAATTCTGCTTGTCAGTGGAGACATTGGTGGTTGCATTAGTCGTAGTATTGTTGACATCTGCGTCTGCAGCTGTGTCTAGGAGTTTTGTTAGCTCGTCCTCTTCCTCCGCAGGAGGCTCAGCGCCACCGGCTATTACACTTTGTTTTGAATGCACTTCGTAGTACTCCGTTTTGCTGTCACTAACTATGTTAGACTTCTTTTGTAAAGGCTCTTCTGCTTTGTATGCAGAACTTTCAAATTGTTCTGCTGATGAACTACTTGCTTCTAGTGTATTGGTATCATCAACAATTACACCACCTGCATCTTCCCCACCAGCATCCTCCTGTTTCGTCATGCCCTGAGCAGTTATTTCCACCCCCGCTGCTTCTTTGTTATTATTAACTCGTGCATTTTTACTACCAACATCCGCCTTCCCCCCAAGTTCATTTGCATTTTTACTAACATTATTATTACTCACCTCCTCCATTTTCTTATTTGCCTGTTCACACCTCCACCATAACAATTCTGTCATGACCACTTGACGTAATTCATGTTTCAATCCATTATATGCCTGATACATATCCGCGTGCCATTGAAATCTTATAGCCATCAAGGGTAATAATCTTAAAATTATGACCCACATAAACGCTTGAAATATCCACCGCCAATCCAATTCCTCCAAGGAGTTATACGCAACGCATTTCGCAATTCTATTTACTTTCGACCATTCAAATTCGTTCTTACCTTCCCAATACCCACCACCAACATATATATCAAATTTTCCTTTTTGGTTTATACCCATGGCTGCAAAAAATTCTGTCTCATTCTTAAAAGATCGGTACCCCGCAGCTTTTGTTGAGTCCGCGTTCCACGTAGTACCGTTTGCAAACAAATCCTGTACATCTCCACCATCTTCATTGATCACACTGTTCGCACACCATTGAACATACATTTCCCGAGATCGTTCATGTTGATTACGAATTTTGAAACAAGTCATAATAAAATAAGCCGCAGCTATGGCCTGAACAGTTGGGATTAGACCGAGTAAAGCGCGACAGAACAATCCCCATCTTGTCATCGCTTTTACACCGGGACTAGAATTATAAATAAAACGAACGAAATACCAACATAACCACAATACAGGGGTCTCTCCAATGGAATTGTATTCAGAGTATTCAGGAATTGGCCATTCTATTTGTACTTTTGGCTGTTGGTTGGGTTGGGAAGAATTTTCACTTTTTCGGGTGCTGTTTTCATCGAGCTGTGAAGAATTCCTTGATGTTCCCAAGTGACTCCAAGAAACTTTTTGCGAGCCGCGCTGCTCATTACTAGCTGCCAGATTACTAACAACTGCGCTACTTTTCGTAGTAGTTACACTATTACCATGCTTTTCAGAAGGTGTAATATCAGAATTGGTAATGCGACTTTTATCATCGGTATTATCGTTATTATCATATTTTCCTTTATAAACCAAAAAATAATCATAATCAACTTCACTACTTAGTTTCGCTTTCAACCCACCGCCCTCGTCTCCAAACGACGATTTTAACACTAGTCTCGTTTTAATTTTTTCATTTTCACTTTTTGTCCACTTATTAAAACTGCCGTATGGTGGTAAACTTGGATTCTCTAATCCTAATAATGTACAACTTGGTTTGAGAGAAAAATTCCGCGATGTCATATACGTCCACCAATCGTAATGTAGAAATCGTTCTCGATGTAATGCTTCTGGTAAAATTGCTAATATCCGTTTTTCTTCTTTTGAATAGTAATTTCTGCTATTATAACCTAAACCATAACCACTGCCACTATTGCCACTATCACTACTGCCATTACAAAAACGAATAAATTTTTCAATGTCACTTAGTTTCCTTGTGCATGGTACTATTTGATCAAGGTTTTTGTTTTTCTTCTTCAAGTTCGCTGACCTAGATAAAGTTTTAACAACATTCTGCATTTTCGCACGAGATGATGTTGATGATGATAGAGTAATTTTTCGAGTTTTCATTATTTCCTCTTCCTCTTCGGATATATTTTCGGATATCGCGCTCATCATACCACTTTTTCCAATATCATGTTTGGCTAAAACCTCTTCCAAGACCTTTCTATCTTTGTGTGTCAAACGGGGTCCGAACCAACCCTCCCGTGCCCGGGATGATCTTTTTGCCAAAGTCATCATAGCGTCATTGTGGGCACGACTTTGTCGAGTAGAATCAATAATATCGGAAGAATATTCTAGCTGTGTTAGTACTGGCCGCGTAATAGACTTCACTGACTTCGTGCGAGTCGACCGACCGGGTCGGTCGAGAGAAAAACTTAATGAATCTTGATGTCCGACACTTACCCGCGAAAATTTTGTTGTTCTTACTGGAGGCAGTCCTTTTTGGAATTTACCAGTTGTTCGGGTGAATCTCCCATTAAAAGAAACTCTTCCTTGAGAGGCCGCGTCAGTTGCCAACAACGGAGACGATTCCAACTCGTTAACATCATCAGCATCGACGTCACTGTCGTCAGAGCCTGAAAAAGCAACCTGTTCCTTAAGAATTTGTTTTTTCGCCCTCTTCCTCTGGGCCTGGACAATCTCACGCAACAGCTCTACTTTTCCCTGAGTCAGTGTCCCAGCAGTTCTTCTTGGCTGTGTATTATTATAAACGGAATGCACTAATTGTGGACGTGGTGTTGTTGACGCCGCAGACGACGCCGCAGAAGCCGCATAAGCGGCTCCAATTCCAATCTGATCCCAATCTGGTTGTTCTTCCCAAATTCTTTCAACCAAGCTCATTCCCATATCTTTCGCAATTTTATCCCCATATTTCTCCACTCGAAACTTCTTCACCGCCTCCACAACTACTTTCAAAAATCGATCACCAGCTCCTTTCGAATCTCTCAAATGCTGTAATCTTGCTGTTATCACAGTACTCGGATCAATTCTACTCCTCCCAAACAATTTTCTCCGTGCCAAAACTGTATTGTTCAATCCTAACTCAAAATACCAAGGACGATCAGGATTTTTTTGTTCTAAGACGCTATGGACCATTGATGGTAAAGCCTTCCAAACTTCGAAACGTCTTCGACGAATTATGTATCCATAAAGTAACATCATTAGGATTGCGAGTAGTGTCGTGATCCCCATTGTTACTTCGGAAAATATTGTAATCCAATAATCCCGATCTACTCCGGCTGGAGGATATGTATTTTCTTCTGTGAAGGGGGCAGGGGTTGTTGTGGGGGTCCATGTGTTATTCCATCTTTGAAATGCAAACATGATGCTGGCGATGGCTGGGGCGCAGTTTTGATTCAACTATGCTTTATAATATATGCTGGCTGATTCAACTATTCTTGCTTTGGGAATAAATTTCAAATATGACAATGTTTAATTGCTGATTTCAACAAAACCTGCTGGCCGCGGCAAATCAAAAACTCACTGACCGTCGATCATCAAACTTCAGGAAACTGGGATAGTAAAAAACTCCGTGCAACAAAATGCAAGAACTATTAAGGAAAACTTTGGTGTCAATTCAAATATATGTAAATCGTCATATCACACTTTACCTGCAGTCACAAAAATCGAACAGGCTAAACAATGCGAAACCAAAAAGGACTGTACATCATGGATCATCAAATAAGGATCCAAAAAAGTTAACATCCCAAAGGAACAAAGTAGAACACTGAAAACGGAAAAGATGAAATTTTTTCATTTTCACAGATGTTACATTGACACACGAACTCGAAAGAATGTTAACAGCTTCACTGAAATCGACACTGTGGAGTCCTGACTCTGCAATTTAATGGAGCTGAAAACACAACAGCTCAATTGTCAGCTATAATTATTTGAAATTAAAGCAATTCGAAATGATTTCACTTCCCCTAAGGGGGAGCGTATAATGAAGATGCAGTAATTCGTAAAAATGCAGCAACATTTTTCCACATCAACAAATATAGTTCAACTTCACCTCCTACTGTTCTTCACGTCCAAAAACGCCGGTGTCAAATTGTCAAAACTAATCCAACCACGACAAGTGCCATCCAACGTTTCGATCAATGCCAAATCATCACCATATCCGATGCTGGGTTGCCAACTGCCATAACCCTGTCGATGTTGTATGCCTCGATTCTTGTCCCACGAAGTCGACACTAACCGCACTTCTTGACCTTTCGGAATTGTGTACATGTTGTTTACGGTCGGATTTTTGTTTTTGGATTCGCTTAAATGCTCGTAATAAGCTCTTTGAGACTTGCTAGTAGTTGAGTCGTAGTTGAAGAACCCGAATTTCGCTGGAGTTTTTGTCCGATTATCAGGGAGAAAAGATGTGAGATCATTATCATCATATGGCCGTCTGCCACTACTACTATTTCCATCGAGTATATCATCGATAATCGTTTCGTTACTGTTGTATACGTCTGCATCGACGAATTGATTTCCACGTGATACAATATTTCCACCCGTTTTTGCGCCGAGATCATGTTTCGCCGTCAATGACCCCTTAACAACCATGGATATCAAATCAGTATCTTTTGTTAACCTATACCTTTTCGAATCTTTTAACATTTTCTCCACACTTGGAAGCGTTGATAATGATTTCAAATCACTGCTAGAAACCGCCCCTCTCTGCGTCGAAATATTCGG
>Ga0099797_100223_pt1 | contig 36961 bp, 27 predicted proteins | sample Uncmet_Sort48C_1_FD_89871 | JGI IMG/M metagenome (GOLD analysis project Ga0099797, IMG submission 89871) | Marine eukaryotic communities from CALCOFI LINE 67, Pacific Ocean - C012_Sort48C_1 | ecosystem: Environmental > Aquatic > Marine > Oceanic | place: Pacific Ocean: Monterey Bay | collected... | reverse complement strand
AAGCGAGGAGGACTTCTGCAGGATACAGAAAAAACGAAAAGACGATACAGAAGCACTTCTGTAAGATACAGAAACTTGACATACACGAAAAGAAAAAAGAAGAAAAAGAAAAAAGCGACAGTAGTTACACTGTGTAGCCGAAAGTGTAGTCGAAAGAAACAGGGAGTGTACTGAGTAGCGACACGGAGGAACATGTCTTTGAGGTAAGTAGTAACTAAGCATGTACCATTATCAAACTTCTGCAATAGTATTGTGAAGCCGCTCGTTGGAAAAAAAAAAAGAGTCAAACCTTCGCAATAGTATTGTGAAGCCGCTTGTTGGAAAAAAAAAAAAGTCAAACCTTCGCAGTAGTATTGTGAAGCCGCTTGCACAGAAGAAAAAAAAAGAAAAATAAAGTAATTCGACTCTCTGAGAAAAACTTTTGTTCAGAATTTACTATTACTGCGTTAGTTTTTTTACTATTTCTGCGTTAGTTTTTTTACTATTTCTGCGTTAGTTTTTGTTTGCAATTATATCTTTGTTTTTCTATCGCGATTGGGATATTATATGGGGAGCGTTTGACTTGATTTTAAATCAGATTTACAGGGCGCGAATCAGAATCATTGTGCGAACTATTATTTTGTCTGCGAAGAGTCCTTAAGTTTAGTCTTTGTAGAGCCTAGAGGAGAAGCGTGAACAAGGTTGAAATTTTCTCAGGTTGAAACTTTCTCGGACGGCGCAGCTACATAATTTGACTCCTTAAACTTTCTCGGTGTATCTACATAATTTGCCTCCATTTAATCTTCCATTTGATTCCATTTGATTCTTCCACTTAAATCTGATTTCATTTCCAAATCTCTGATTTTCACAATTCATTTCCATGTTTCCAATGGCAGCTTCATACTTCTCAAGGCAGACAAAACGTCTTCGAGATTCAACTCTTCGTTAGCTTCGAATCTTTCTAAGTTCTATCATTCAGATTTGAGTTCTTTCTAAATCCTATCATTCAGAACTGAAAAAAGATGTCTTCGCATATCGTCAAGAAGGTCGCTCTCATTGCGGCTCCATTGAGTTTTCAAATGGGAGTGGACGTGCGCGCTTTACCAGTGCCGACAAGAAAAACACAGTTCGGCACTGATTATGATGATACGGATGATGATATCCCTGCACCATCCGCGCGTCCGTCTCCGTCTCCTCCTGTCTGGTCTCCATTTCCAATCCGACCTCCTGCTCCTTCTCCTCCTCCTCCAGATTCTCCAATTCCTTCTTCTCCCCCTTCCTCTCCACCAGTGGCACCGTCTCCAAGTCCACCTCCATCTGCGTCTCCGTCTCCACCTCCACCATCGCCTCCGCCGCCGTCGCCATCTGCTCCACCTGCGCCACCAATTTCTCCTCCCTCGCCACCTGCACCACCACCGCCGCCCGCGTCTCCTGCCATCATCAAGATGACCGGGTCGATTGAGTACTGGATCCCGATTCAACAAAATCCACAGAAATTGACGAAAAAACAAACCAAAAGCTTACAAGATGTGTCTTGTGGATTGACTCTAGCAGTTACAAACGAAGCATTCTACAGTGTGTGCCATGCCAATCCTATCGCTTTCGAAGATGTGGAATTGGAGGTGAGTTTGACAAACGAGCAAATCCAAAACGCAGCTAAGTCGAACATTTTCCCCAATCAGAAATTGTACGAAGTAAAGGGGCCACTGAAAAGCATGGTCATCAATGCGAAAGATAATATGCAAAAACCCGCACAAAGGGTGGCAACGTACAGAGTCACTTTCGACGCCACTTTTTCTAGGGGTGCCGATTTGCAGAGGGCCTCAGATTTGGAAAAAAGTGGTCTCTTTCAGCCTTTCATCAACGGTGAATTTCAGAACCATCCGGATCGGTTCAAAGTCCACTATGGTCTGAATGATTTCCCGATCATCATTTCCAAGGCGTCTTACGAACTCAACACCACGGCTTTGGGAAACACAGTCATCAAGGCATCGCCGCCATCTTCTCCAGCGGTCGGCGTGCCCTTGGACACCTGCGTCTTCGATCATCCAGGTTTCGAGAGTAAAACCGAGTTTGAGAATTTTATCGAAAACAAATCTGGCCCAGCAAATGCTGTTTTGCCTTTTGTGATCGAAGAATTTATGGATCCTAATTCTTTCAGATGTGACCAAAAGTTTGAACTTCTCAAAACCTCCGGTGCCTTGGAAGGAGGAAAAACGGAGGAGCAGCTCTGCGGTGAACAACTGCAATACGGATATGAAGTTGAATTCAGGTTGTCCGATGGCAGCATCTTCACTGGGGGAGGTTATACTTCCTGGGACACCTATGAGTATCCCGTTTTTGATCCTATTGCTTATCCTTTTCCGAATAATGCGGGATTGTCTGTGAAGGTTTTGGCTACACAGTGTCGGTTTGATACGGTTGCAGGAAAATGTGATTCTGGTCCAGAATGGAAGAATACCTGTGAAAAGAATGGGCTTACTTATTAGATGAGTATGGAAGAATACCTGTGAAAAGAATGGGCTTACTTATTAGATGAGTATGGAAGAATACCTGTGAAAAGAATGGACTTACCTTTTAAAGTAAGTCTCTACTTTGAATTTCTGCGATAGAATAGAGTGATTCCAACTCTAATTCTATACTGTCAGTGTCTCTGACAGAGAATCGATCAAGACAAGAATTTGCTGGTCAGGAAGGCAACAAATCTCTTTTTCGATTCAAAAGTCATTCTCGATCCAGAAGTCTCATTCTCGATGGAAACAATTACGGAGAAACAGCCCAGAAAGTCTCATTACTCGATGGAAACAAGTGTCGCCCGGCTGCGCTTCTTCTGTTCCAGAAAGACGAGACATCCCAGAAGTCAAAGGACTCAGATCGAGAAAGACCTGAGTCCCAAGAAGACTGTTCCAGAAAACTAGAGAAAAGAGCTCTAGCCTCTCGGAAAGACTAGAAAACGAAAAAAGAGTTATTGTCTCGTTGATAAGTTCATTTGTCAATTCCAAATTTGTTACTGTCTAGAAATTCATTATTTGGTCATTTATCCGTCGTCTAGAAATTTACTAAAAATTGAAAAAAAGGGCCAAAGAAACGACTTCAATCAAAAAGACGTATCATGATAGTGGTGAAAGCATCATGATAGTAGTGACATGGTTTTCTGGAAGCGTGGCGCCTGTTTTCTCTGCTGAAAAAGGGGCTGTGCTTGATTAATCAGGCTGCTTATAAGTTACACTTATAGTTGTCTTCGAAGATTTCAAAAGATGTCACTTCAAAAGATGTCATTACAAAATTTGTTATTTGGTAGAACTTGATAGAAATTCATGAAGTGAAGAATTGCCCTGAAGAAGCTTAAAACACGAGAATCATGCCATTTAGTTTGCCAGTGGGGACACACAAATTACAATTAAAAAAAAAAAAACGAAGTGTGTTTGATGTTCAGACTTCAGAGGTAAATGTCAACTATTTGGAATGTGTGTCATGCATACTTACATTTCTTGAAAATGTGTGTCATGCACAGCCCCATTGATGGCATTTGTAGTCACAATCGAGTCATGTCTCAACTTGCAAAAAAAAACAAAAAAAAGGAAAATGATTTTTGGTTTTTGACAAGAGCTGAGTTGAAAGTGAGTTCGGAATTGCGGCGGTTGCGAGGAAGATTATAGAGACGGGAAGCGTGGATCGGCGAATGATTAGTCAAAACGCAGGCGTTTGTTACGCATATTGACGAAAATTACTGATTTTAGCGTATCTTTGGTGTCATGTACTCACTTTTTGCGTTGCGACAATGATGGTTAGTTAATTGTAGATTGAAAAACTTCCTATTCTAAAGAAAAATTTTTTCATTCGAACGCAGTGTATACTGTATCCAACAGGCGAAACTAACTAACTAACTAACTAAAATCTTATCTTCTCTATGAAGGACCAGAAACAGACCTCCTGAATCAAACCTTCCACGAGGTAACTAATTTAAATTTGCAAGTTGTGCCCTAATGATCTACGTTATTTTACTACCCTAGATTATGAAATTTACAATGAATGCCCTAGATAATAAACTCATTGTGAAGTATTACAATTTCAGATTTCTCTAGATGTCATCATTGTGAAGTATTACAATTTCAGATTTCTCTAGATGTCATCATTGTGAAGTATTACAATTTCAGACTTCTCTAGATGTCATCATTGTGAAGTATTACAATGAAACTTCAGATATCATTTGATTTCTCCAGACGTCAACGGCCACCAGAGATGAAGGCTGAGTAGAGTCAGAGTCATTCAGGCGTCACTAGAGAAAAAAACCTTAGAGTCTGAGACACAAAGAAGTGAGGAAGTGGCGACGATCGTGAAGTGATGAAGTGACGACGACAACAACGATCACGAGAACGAAGAACTTCGAAAAAAAAAAAGCTATTCCCGATGATGATGAAGTATGAGGAAGAACAACGAGTCTGCTTCCATGTCCTGAGTCTTCGGCTCAATGAAAACGGAGAAACTGAGAAATTTATCTTCCGCCTCCTCTTCAATGGGGGCGGATTTTTTCACGTCCTCTCCAATCAGAACGGAAAAATTTAGACTGTCTTCCACGACCTCTCCAGCGAGAACGGATTGATACGGACATTATCAAAACTTTCGTCACGAATATATTAAAAATGAAAACTTGAATTGTTCTTGTCATATGGTGCGTAACCGTTAGTGTCACCATCCCGGCACGGTCTTGAGGCGAATTCATGTCATTATGACAAATTCACAACATGACTATGTCGATTTGGTGGGGAAGTGATCATTTTCACGTTTGGGTGGGTATTTTTTTTCGATCATTGACAGAGCAGCGGGAACTTAGAAGATATGCCAAGTTCAAATCTGGCATATTTGCGGCCGAAACGGTTCCCGGTGCCGTGATTATGTCGATTTGGTAGTTGGGGTTCAAGTAGGCGATGGAGAAAGTCGGGGAAAAGTTTGGGCAAAAGTTGCCAGCTCGTCGAAAAAAGACGAAAAAACGTAGGCCAAAACGGGGAAAAAATCGAAAAAGTGGGCCCGAAAAAAAGCGCGCGCGGGTCCGTCGCGCCGTCATTTCCGTGCCGTAGTCGAGGTCGTCCGGGTGTCGTCGTTTGCCAGTTTTTTCGCGATTCGTTTCGGTGTGGTTGGATGTTCGACAGATCGCGAAATCTCGCGCGATGTGGGTGGGTTGTCGTGGTCTGTTTCGCGATTCTTGCCCATCTTTCCCATGGTCCAAGAGTGTGCGAGTGGATGTGTTGCGCGAGTGATATCATCGGCGTCGGGGTTACGATTCGACGGGGTGTATTATGCCGAGGCGTTGTGTCTGCATATAACCGCGAACATCTCGCCACCTCGACGCGCGCGAGTACTGTCATAACATAACGAATCGATCGCGAAAATTTAGCAAGTGGAACACCTCGACGATGGCTCAACTTGCGAAAAACCAGCCACCGAGACGATTCGGAATCTTCGAGCGGATCCGAACAAACGCAAGAAATCCACAAGCGGCATTTTAGCTGTATTTTGTTCAATTGAACAAAATACAGCTAAAATTCCACTTAGAATTCGGACAGTTTTCTCTTTTCAACTTGCTGGCAACTTTTTTGAAAAAAGTTGCCAGAAAGTTGCTAGATCCAGGACATCCGAGACCAAAAGGGCCCAGAAAAAAGTCCAAAAAAAGTTTCCCGCACGATTAGAATCCGAAACAAAAAAAAAATTGCTAGCAACTTTTTTCGAACTTTTTTGGACTTTTTTTCGACTTTTTTTTTTGGATTTCCGAAAACTTTCGAAGACTTTCGATTCTCGTTTATTTTCGAGTTCCCACAATTTTCCACAAATATCCAAAGAATCGTGTTCCCCTGAATCCGATCGACTCCCGGACACTCCCGATCGTTCGTCGTCTTCGCGACGAGTGACACCTCTGAAGCGATCGCCTCGAGACTGGGCCCTCGTTTTCGATCCGCATCCGCCGAGAGTCCAAACGACAAACGTGCAAGGCTCGCCGCCCGCGGATTTCGGGAGGCGATGGCATAAGATGCGCCCGCGCTCACTATCCAGTCTAGACACAACGCATCGGCATGCACCTCGTCGAGTCGCATTTCCGACGCCGATGATATCGGCCGAGATCTTCCCCATTGTCTGGGTGAGTATATCGCGCCGATATTCTACGCGAGACGTTGGGGGTAGGATCAGACTCCGAAGCGTCCGGACGGTGTGCCGAGGTGGTCCGGGTGCGAGAGGTCGGCGGATATCGTGGTCCCGGTCTGGAGGGTGTGGAGTGTCGATGTGGGTCCGCGGGACGAGTGTCGACGAGGGGACAGCGTCGGCGTGTGTGATTCGTTTCGTGCGTACGATTTGGGTTTTTCGCGTCTAAATTTCCATATTTTGGGGCGGGGTGGTTCGTCGGCTGGAGTCTTTTCGTGAACTTTTGGATCGTGAAGGTCCATCGAGTACTTGATTTCCAAGGTAGGGAAATGAGTGTTTTTCGCAATGGGGCGGGTATTTTTTTGATCATTCAATTGGCAGAGTGTAAGGCAGGATTTTTTTTTTTCCCCCAAGTTCACAGCTGATGTAGGCGGGTATGTCGGCGTTCCATTGTAATCGAGACTGTATGTGATTTCGTAAATTGTCGTATGTTCTGCGTGCGGATTTCATTTGGAAGACTCGAGCCATTGAGAAGTGACGATCTGATACTTGACGCGGCGGCAACAGTCTAGTTTTGCGTAGGTGTGGTTTGTTTTTGCCATCTTGATTATCACTTTGATTTCAATTATCGCGCGTCTGATCTACATTGCAAGTACAAGTATTTTCTTCATGGTTCCAATGATTTAAAGAGCGTGATTTTTCACATCGGTTCATATCGGAGCAGTATATAATCGGTCCAAGCGAATGATTCTTTCCCCTACAATAATCCAAATAGCGTTCACATCCTATTTCTCACACTCTTTCGAATCTCGAGTTTTCACAGGCCTGAGAAAGAACTCTTTCTCTTATTATATCATCGATTCTTGTTTCTGTTATTCGTGCATTTCTTCCATATTTGCAAAGATGCCTTTGGATCTTACCAAGACAGTCGCATTCGCCGCGATTCCATTTGCATCACGGATTCCATTTGCATCACGGATTCCATTTGGAACCAAGTTCGTCGGTTTTTTCGTCGGTTTGCAAGAAGCCGGTGCTTTGCCGGTGCCCATCTTTAGGACCATGAAGCCACTCTTCGGGACGGAAGACTCCGAAACGGTAGAATCAGACGATGATTTATCTGCAGCGGGGCCGCCGCCAGCGGTGCCGCCAACACGAGCTGTTGTACTCGAAGAAACGCCAGCGACGCCGCCGTCTATGTCGCCTGGACAGCCGCCGTCTATGTCGCCTGTACAGCCGCCGTCTATGTCTCAGGCTCCATCTCAGCCTCCATCTGAGCCACCATCTCTGCCACCGCCTTCTTCGCCAGAAACTATTACCCTGAGTCCAATTGTGATCACCCATGACATCGTTGATCCAATTGTGATCACCCATGACATCGTTGATCCAATTGTGATCACACATGACGTCGTTGATCCAATCGTGATCACCGACGACAATGGCAATGCCCCTCCTCAAAGTCGAACCATCTGTGACCTCTTGAATCACCCGGGTTTCGAAACACAAGCCGAATTCGATCAGTTTATCGAAAATAAATCCGGAAACAAATTAGCCGTCGAAAACAAATCTGGAGACGGATTACCCGGCGAAAACAAATCTGGAGACGGATTATCTAGCAAAGACGCTGTTTTACAAGAGGCCACCGTTTTACACGAAGCCACCGTTTTACAAAAACCTGCCGTTTTCCAGGAGCTGAAACACGAATTTATGGCCGGAAGTTCTACTTGTGAACGGAAATACGAACTCTTGAAAATGGCTTTTGGAAACCCGCCTAATCAGAAGTCTGGATATCTCTCGGGAGAAGAAATGTGCGTGGGACAAGTCCAATTTGGCTACGAAGTTAACTACAAGCTTCCGAATTCGAATTCTTCGTCTGAGTCAAAAGATTCTGGAAAGGGAGACTCTTCTGAGTCAAAAGATTCTGGAAAGGACGATTCTCCTGAGTCAAAAGATTCTGGAAACGACGACTCTTCTGAGTCAAAAGATTCTAAACAAAATTTTTCTGAGTCAAAAGATTCTGGAAAGGACGATTTTTCTGAGTCAAAAGATTCTAAACAAAATTTTTCTGAGTCAAAAGATTCTGGAAAGGACGATTTTTCTGAGTCAAAAGATTCTAAACAAAATTTTTCTGAGTCAAAAGATTCTGGACACAATTTTTCTGAGTCGGAAGATTCTGGAGACATTCTGTACCCAGGCTACGTTACATGGGATGTGAGTACTTGGCCTGTTCTTGATACGACCAAAATCAACCTTCCCAATAGCAACAACCTGCCTAACAGCGACCTTCTGCGGATTTCTGTCAAAGTCATCGCTGCCGAATGTGAGTACAAATTATCATTACCAAGCGTTATCGGGGTTTTTGACGGGGGGCAGGCAACTTGCCGCAAGTCCGGGAATAATAATGCTCTGAGAAAAACTACTTGCTGAGTGGGATGATAATCAATGAAGTCGAAGGATGTATCAGACATGAAAAGTCGAAGGATGTGCCAGACATGAAGTCGAAGGATGTATCAGACATGAAGTTGAAGGGAGGGACATACCAATGAGATTCATTGAAAATGTCGAAGGGACACCTGAGAAATTGAGCACAGGTCGAAAGGGACACCTTAGAAATAATATTTCTTCTAATGTCAATGTTCTAAGTGCACATCGCAGGGCAGAAGGTCTGTGTTTGCAATCAGTGAAAAAAGATCTTTCTTCTTCTAAAAGAAAGCTCTCTGAAAGAAGGCTCTCGGAAAGAAAGAGACGGGAGCCATTTCTTTCTTCCGTCTCATTCTGCAAGAAGTCTGTTACACACTGATCCGAGAAGTGATCTCCAAGAGGTAATCTCCAAAAAGAAGACATGAAAGAAGTGATCTCCAAGACGTAATCTCCAAAAAGAAGACCAACAAGAAGTGTTTGTCCCTTTGAGGAGAATCAGATTGATATTTCTTATTACCTGATCAGAAAAAACTATCCAAGGCTCAAACTATCCAAGGCTCTTATTACCTGATCAGTGATAGTGCATCATAATACCTGATAGTACATCACAATTTAAGTCTCTTCGTATACGACGAAGTAGACGCTAAGTTCTCTCATTCCAATCAGTACGACGAAGAAGGCGATCAGCTCTCTCAATCCAATCAAGTTCTCTCAATCCAATCATTCACATTTTTCATACGAGAGTCACGTTGCTTACAAATCGTCATTGGCATCTTGCCAATGCATAATTAAAAGCTGAACCGATGTCACAACATCAGATGCGGAAAGGAATCTCTCATCAATACGCACAGCAGTATGAAACAGCATGAAAGAGTACAGTAAAGTGAAGTAGCATGAAGCAGTCGAGTCAAGTCACTCAAAGACAGCATGAAGCAGTCGAGTCAAGTCACGGACTTAAGGAAGAAGCTGTTTAGTCTCTTGAAAAGACAAAATGACGCGAGTTTAGGTCAAATTTTTCTCATAAAAAAACTTAATTTTTCGCATTTCTCCCATAAGGTATTTGAGTCATTTTTTTTTGCATTTTCGAGACACTATCACTGCCAATGACATGTGAATAGTGGGCTAAAAAGTGTTCATTCAGTATACGGCTCACGAGACTACATACGTCGGCAATTGCACATGTCTGAGAGAGGAGAAAGCGTCACAAGTCAACTCTTTTTCCATCCAACCTGCATAGTTTCCATGATATTCTTTTTCCATCCAACCTGCATAGTTTCCATGGTTCCATAACCTTTTGTTTTTTTCACAATGATGCAAAACTTGATCAATGATTCAAAACGTATAATCATTTTCTGCAGGAGCTTGCTTCGACTCGATTGTATTCAAAATTCCAATTTGAATATTGTTGAAAACTCATCATTGTTGAAATCTCATCATTGTTGAAAATTCATCCAATGACATCAAAATTCTTTTAAAGATTTTTTGGTTGATCCGAAAGACTTTCCCCTTTCACAGAGGCTTTGTCTTCTGCGACAGACTTCTTCAAATATCATTTTTCCCCCTAACATGATCCATAAAATTTATTTTTTTTGAAAAAAAAAAATTGGGAGGTCTAATTTATTTAGAACACCTGATTTAGAAAATTCAAAACAGGAAGAAGTCCTGCAGTCATTCTATCACTCTACGATAGATATTATCTATCATTCTTCATACGATAGACATCATTTCGAACATTATCTACGATAGATATTATTTAGCCGTACACCCGTATGGGGATGCAAAAGGCTCAAATTTTAGCATCGATTCATTGACATCATCCCAGATTCTCAGAAATCTTATTTAAAACCGTATTGACAGTAGTGATTGTGACGGAACTATTTGTGTTAACATTACAGAATCACAGAAGTGATATCGTTTGCGTTAACATCAGAGAAGTGATATCATAGAAACAAGAAAAGATATCATTCTTGAAGATTGGAATTTCCGAATTGGTTTTCCGTATATACGCACCGGAATTCGAAGTACAATGTCAAACTTGAAAAAGTCTCTGTGCCAAACCGGCACAGTGCGTACAACAGTGCGTACACGCAAACATGTCCGAAACAAAAAGTTACATACTATCATTGGAGGCATGACCGGAATGATGACACTGTCAAATACAATCACTGAGATTGATGGAAAAAAAGCCGGCCTCCAGGATATCGCAAGCGATGATGGAAATTTCGGAAAATTTGGAGGAGACTCAGCGGAAGATGATCTTGCAACGGAGGGAAGACATTTACTCTTCGCTTCGTTGCCCAAACATTTGAAAAAACATCCCGCTAAGAAAAATCCTCCTCCTTCTGATACTTCTGAAACTCTTACCGATACTACAGGAACTGGTCTTACTTCTGATACTGATACTACAGGAACTGATACAAATGATTCCTGGGCCACTGTTGAGACTCCCGTTGATCCTCCGAGCGGAGATGAACCACTTTCACTCGATTCAGGTTCTTCTTCTTCTTCTGCGCCAACAACTCCTTCTGACTCCACTCCTGCAGTAACTCCTGTGAACGACGAAGTCAAAGCAGCCGGCGTGGCACTTCCTGCTGCTTGGGTCAAACCGGCTGCCGTGACCCCGGCGGAATCAGAGCCGACGATGATCCCGACAGTCAGTCTCTCTTTGAGTATAATTTTCACTTGGAATGTTTACGAGTATAATTTTCACTGGGGATGTTTACGAGTATTGACTATGATTTTTTTTCACTTGGGATGTTTACGAGTATTGACTATGATTTTTTTTTCACTTGGAATGTTTACGAGTATTGACTATGACTTTTTTTTCACTTGGAATCATTGTTTACGAGTATTGACTATGACTAATTTTGAGAGTAGCTAGCCTTCCTAAGTCAATCATAATCAAAAACAAAAACAGCTCCTGAACAGATTACTGCTGTTGAAGGCACTTTAACCCCCGAAATCAAGAAAGCATTCCTTGCCTATTGTATAGAGAAGGATTTTGTGTCGCTTCTAAACTCCACTAAAGACGATTTTGCCCCTCTGTATACCTTTAACAATGACTCCGTTAAAGGATTAATTGCCACTTTATCGGACCCTAAAACCTGGTATTTATATCGCGCGCTTCAATCCGAGTATGAAACCCGCGCACAAATCGCACTGGCCCCCGGTGCCACCGAAAAAGATGACGCAGCTGTCGATTATTCGGCTTTTTTGAATAAGTTGAACGAGTTTGCGCCTCAAGTGTTTAAGAAAGTTGACAAAACAACATTCGGTGACAAATACAAGAAAGATCCCAGATCGATTTTGACGGAGGACATGATTAACTATACAACCGACATCGACCTTGTTGCAATTGTTATCAAAGAATTTCTGGAATCTCTTGTCTCTTCTGCTGGTACAGGGGGTGCTACAGTTGCTGATCCAATAGTAACAGGAAAGGAAGGTGGTGTTGATCTAACAGGAAAGGAAGATGGAGAAAAAACGGGCGCGATGAGAAGAAAACGAATGTTGGAGGAGGAAACTGCAATGACAACGATGCCACCAACGCAAATACAGGAGATGCTAGCAAAGGAAAAGACAGAAAAAACAAAGGAGCGGTTATATGCTTTGAATGAACAGGCACAAGAGGCTTTGAAGGGAGAATTTTGGACTCATGATGAGGTGCAAGCAAAAGTTATGGCCTATGTAGACACAGATACTTCCGCGAATCCTTCCGACAAACTCATATTGACAAAAGGTTTTGATACACTCAAAAAAATTTTTCCACAATTAGGGTTACCAAGAGTTACCGAGTCGGAATTTCAGAGTATCTCCGATTCACTACAAAGTCCGACGGTAATTGACGAGACGGAACACATTTGGCTGCCTTACAATCCTCATCTTTTGGAACCGAAAATGCTGGATAAACTCGCTAATGGCCCGGATAACCTGGGGCCAATGGATTATCTATTCGCAAGGAATTTGCTTTTTCGTGAAGTTGCTTTGACTTTGAAAAGGTTGAGAGATCCACGGAACAAATTTGAAACGGTGAAGGCGGATGCTTGCTATAACAAAAACGACATGGTCTTTCCTTGGTGGGCTTTTCCATCTCCATCCCCGGAGCCAGAGCCCGAAGGAAGAAAGAGATCGAGACAGACATCGGTAATGGCGGACATGATGGTTTATAAAAGCGAAAGCTGTTTAGTTTTGGAGAAAATTGAAGAGAAGTATCCTACGTGGGTCGCAAATTCGAATCTCTACAACGGAAAAACTGCTTTTTTTTTAACGGACGAGATGTTTGAAGTGTTGAAAACAGAATTGGCCGCTCCAGCCGGTTATTGGGAAAAGGGACCGGTTGCGGAGGGAGTAAAAATGGGAAGAAACCCGGAAAACAAGTGGCTTCAAGATGTGCAGAATGTTCTAATTGCGAAGTATCCAGAAGAAGACTTTGGCAGGCCTCTTTATGAATTCAACATGAAATGGGCAAACTGGATCGCTGCTTCTGACAAATATAATGGGGAAATGCCACCTGGTATTTTTTATTTTTTTTCTTATTCATTGAATTAAATTAATTTTAAGTTAAAAACTGACTTTTTATATATTCTTGTCTCTTATATATGCGTTTTTTTTCATAGTTTAAGAAAATTAGTTTAATTAAACAAAATATAAATCTCATTGATTTTACTTTTTTATATAGTTATTTAAAAAAATAAAGAAAAACTTCTCTTAAAAAAAAAAAAAAAAAACAGAGCCTTTGACAAAACTGGACTTGATGAAGGTGTACATGGAGAATAAAAAAGTGAAGACACTGATTACAGATGCGCTCCATCTAGGCGAAAAAAGGGGTCCATTCTGGGTTTCACAATTTCTTCTGAAATACCCGAAAATGTTGTCTACCATTTATTTGACTAATGACAAAAATTTCGCCCCAGAATTAATAAGAGAATATCTGGACCACTTGGTTACGAATCCGGAAAATACCGAAGCCGGAAGAATCGTAAAAAAAAAGCTTCTGCCCTACGTGAAGGATATGACTTGGCCACCTACTGAAATAGTACATAACGCTTGTCTGTTCACTTCTAGACTCGGAAGTCTCGGAATTTCCAGTCTTTTGGGTGCCTTCTCAGACTATTTTAAGCAATCGTACGAGACCTTCCCCATCGTCGGATTCGCCCCTGATTGCTTCCAAGATTTCGAGCTCAACGAGCCGCTAGGAAGAACAGCTACTAAACCTGCTTACAGTGATGGGAACTCCGAAAAACACGAAACAACAGCCTTTGAGCATGAGATGAATACTCTGTACATCGATCGCATCTACAATTACATGAAAAAGGGCTACTTGATGAAAGACCACGACGAGTGGCATCTTGCCGCGAAGGGGGCATACAGACATTTGGCGGAGACTCTGGATGTTGAGGATTCTGTTGAAGGTGAGATATTGAGAGAGGCAAAGAAGTGTATGGAGTTCACAGACGCTTATGACAGGGACGATATCCCTCCTGACGAGAAATTCACCGAAGATGATGCCTTCATTGCTGGTAAGGATCGCATTATCTTGTTGGCAGACAGTTGTTCGCCGGACAGTTATCTAAAAAACTTCCCGGGACCGCATCCGCCTCTTATGAAGAGGGTCAGAGTCACTTTGCAGCGAAAAGTGTCGAAGATATATCAAATTGATCGTTATCCCAAATGGACTGGGAGGCGGGTTTCTGAGAGCTTTCCTGATCCTAACGATCTAGGTCCTATTATTGGCGGTCCTGGCACATTTCCCGGCTCTGATGGTCCTATTATTGGTGGCCCTGGCACATTTCCCGTATCTTCTCCTGAACCTGAGCCCACAACTCCTCTTGAACCTGAACCCACAACGCCTCTTGAACCTGGACCTGAGCCCACCTCTCCTATTATGAGTTCGCCTGAGCCTCATCCTCCTGGTCACACCGGGCCGCATTTTCCAGGTCCTATCATCGATGACATGTTGCTTCCAGGAATGGATATATGGAGGCTACAACTGCAGATGCACGCTGGATTTTTGACGTTTGGGGACACTTTTTCCGAAAAAAGCCCCAATACTGCGTTGGAAATTGTGCTCGAAGTTGACGTCGAATACGGCGAAGATGGCGGGTATTCTGGTGGAAAGAAGAAACACGGGGGAAAAACGGAGCCAGGAGTTATGTGTTTGTCCGATGATCACGAACATATGGAGGAGTTTCACGAAGATGAGATTAAGGATTCGGAAGAACACGAAAAAAAGAAAACAGAAAATCCAAAATCCGCATTTATGATAAATAAGAAAGATAAAGACATGTGTTTTTCCAATACATTCGGTGAAAATGTGGTCGAGGATTTTCGCATGTCTGCGAGTTATTCTTTTAACATGTATATTGATCCGCACATGGATTTGGTCACGGCTTTCATCCCCTACGAAGACCGTATTAAATCGCAATCCAACCAAGAAACTTTCGATGAAAAAAAAGAATTTCTGAAAGAAAAAATGGAAAAAGTGAAGAAAATGAAGGACGACTATCGTGAATCTTTGCCGACCTGGGAAGAAAAAATGAAATTCGACACTATAAGTGCTGCCATTTTCACCGCTAAAAATTCGTTCGATATGTCCAACTGGGGTTCGAAAGAGGAAGAAAGATTGTTGACGTGGGCGCAACAACAAGATTGGAAGATGAAATTGGTTAAAGAAGAAAACTCGGAATCAGGATGGAAACGTAACGAAAAAACGGCGAGAGAACAACATCAACAAATCGATCCTGGATTTTATGATCTGATGAAAGATTTTAAAAAAGCGCATGGAGATTTCAATATCAATGATATTGGTGGAAATATCAAAATCCAAACCCCCGAAGAAATCCAGACCGACTTTGCCATTTCGAATATTTGTATGAACATTATTAATTCGAATGCGTGTGCTCCGTTCGTTGATACAGATTTCCCAGAATTTGGCGATAAGGAGTCTTGTATGGCTTATTACAAGGAACAAATGTCTTTGAAGAATTTTGCTTTGAACCCTTCGGAAAAATGCCAAAAAAATGCTCCAGGGATGTGGGGACGAGTCGGGAACAATCTTCAATGCAGAAATTCTATCTCAATGATACATGTTGGTCCAGATTCCTATCAAAAATATCCTTACTACTGGTGTAAATTTCTAAGATTCAACGAGCCATCCGAATATGTAAAAAAAAAAATGATAAACACTATCACAACCAATTTGCTTGATGTGATGAATAATCCGGATCCGATGACCCCAAAATATCAAACTCGCGACACATACGCTTGGGAGCGTTGTAGTGAAGAAGAATGTGATGCGGGTCTAGATTTCTTGACTCAGAATCAGGGGGTTGATGCCTACGCGAAATCTCTGGACGATCGTATCACCGCCAGAAGAAGTCTATATGAGTCTCGGTCTCCTACTGTTGGATCTGCTGACTCTACTAGAGATTCTAGAGATTCGAGAGATTCTAGCCTTCAACAGAAGAATGATTATGGACAACAACAAAATGGAAAGACCAGAAGACAACTGTCCGGCAGGACCCAAAAATACGCTGAGAATTTCACTAACGTGATGGCTATGTGGGGTGAAGTCTTGGCGGACTGGGCCACTCTCGGTTACAGGGGTTTGGGTTTGGGTTGTCTAACTTTCCCCGATTCCGGTGACGGCAAAAAAATCAAAGAATCTGCCCCCTACAAATACGCGTACGCATTTCCCGGAAACTTCATCCAACCGGGTTGGGTCAGGAAGAATGTTGGCTGTATGAGTCGGACGTTCACGCGAGAAAAAATGGAATCCGTCTCCGGTGAAACTATTTATAAAGTCACAAAACTCTCAGCACCCCAGAACCGAGAAAAATATGAGGAAGTGTGTATTCATTACCCAAAAGAGCAGTCGGTCTACGCTGACAGCGAGTATTCTGATATGCAATCGCATCAATATGAATGGACATTTTCTTATCCGGAAAAAACGGATCCAACTGATCCAAAAACACCGGCGAATACTCATCATCTCGAAGTAGAATTGAAAGAATATACGCCGGCTCAAACTGCTCAGAGTGATTTTGAATTCGTCGAAACTAAAATCGGAAAACAAAAACTGGATAGTCTTGGTATGCCTTATGAATCTGTCAGAATCGAGACGCCGGCTACATTTGGGTGGACAACGGAGTCGCCGTTTTTGGAGGCTTTGTTGCCTTAAGTAGAGAAAGGAAAAAAAATACTCTATTGGTAGAGAGAGAAAGAAAGAGTATAAGTGGTAGAGGAAGAAAGAGAGAGATAAGTGGTAGAGGAAGAAAGAGAGAGTATAAGTGGTAGAGTAAGAAAGAGAGAGATAAGTGGTAGAGGAAGAAAGAGAAAGATAAGTGGTAGAGGAAGAAAGAGAAAGATAAGTGGTAGAGGAAGACCATCTGGCGAGCCCAGAAGGAGTCAACTTGTCAAGGACAGTGTTGAGAAAAAAAAAAAAACGGGTAGAAACTGATGATACCAAGGGAGAGTGTAGAGAAAACAAAAAAACAGCACAGTGTAGAGGAAAAAAAAAAACAGCACAGTGTAGAGGAAAAAAAAACAGCACAGGTTGACAATCATATCATTGACAATGATCTCGAATCGATCAGATGACACACCGACGAGAGGATCAGATGACACAATCTCGAATCGATCAGTTCTGTGTTTGTGGTTCAGAGGATATGACTCGTGAATCTGGACCAACAGAATCACTAAGTGAAAGACGCCTCACTTCATAATACAGGCCAGTAGTACACGGGCTGTACCGAGCTACCGTATTACAGCGTAACAACAGTGTAACAACAGTGTAACAGCACCAACCAAATACAGACTTGTGTCAATAAGAACATCAACAAATCATTTGTCAGCGTAGTCAAACAACAAATGTGTCGGCGTAGTCAAACAACAAATGTGTCGGCGTAGTCAAACAACAAATGTGTCAGCAAGGGTGAGTAGTCAAAGGGAGTCTTGGCAGAAAAATTGTTAGGCTCAGTCAGACAGAGTAGGTCAAATGTGTGTCAGACAGTAGGTCAAATGTGTCAGTCAGTGTGTTGATTTTAGAGGAAAATTTCAAATTATTTCAAATTGTAAGTTGTTTTTTTTTTTGCTGTTAGAGCCTAGAGGTTGAAAGAGTTTAGCTGGACCCTCCAACAGATCAAATCAAAAATCAAGCTGTAAAGAAGTGAAGCTGTAAAGAAAAAAAGCTAGAGTCTGTATCTGTAAAATTCTCTAAATTTAGTAGGTTGTATTTAAGGAATGTAAGAGTGAGTGTAAGAATGAATGTAAGAACTTTAAAAGCAAAGCTAGAAATTTCAAATCTATCGATTCTCCTGTAAAAAGAAATCTCCTGTAAAACGAGTCCTATAAAAAAAAAGAAAGTCTGAGCCTGAGAAAATCTGAGAAAAACTACATGACCGAAGAAGAGAGTGACCCAAGAAGAGAGAGCGGAGCCTGTATTTGAACGAAAAAAAAACAACAAGACTCAGAGAGAAAGGATAAGATGATTTGGGTTCACGTAACCGTTGCAGGTAGATGCCAATGGTGAGAAGAAAATCAGAAAAGAAAATCTAAAGAAAAGAAAATCTAAGCACACAGACAGCCTTGAATTTCAAGAAATTTCTTAGAAAAGGAAGTTATTTATGATTCGAAAAAAAGGAAGGAACTTGAAGCAGGTCTTGAAAAGTTGAAACACGAAATTGCATCGTAAGGTGACATTTTTTTTGGTACAAAAAAGGAAGTTATCATTTTTGAAACTCTAAATTTCTCTTTGAATGTGCTCTACAAAATTTTAAATTTCTCTACATAAAAGGCCCAAGGATAGAAAAAACGAAAGAAACGAAAAGTGAATGAGTTAAGCCTAAAGAATTTTATTTACACATTTTATTTATCTCTGTATACACGAATGATGAGATGTCCGAATGATTACACGAATGATGATGATTCTATTGAGCACTGATTATGAGTGAATTTGTTTACGAGACATATAATGAGAGCATAAGTTATGAATCTGTGATACATCAATGAATCTGTGATAAATCACGCTCTTGCGAAGTTACGATAAGAGCCCCTAACGCGCTACTTTTTTTACTGAAATATTTAAATGTCATAGCTATTGAAAATGTTGTAAAGTTATTGAAAATGTTGCATACTTACTGAAAGAAAGTTACTGAAGTCTGAAAATTATTTAACTCTTGTGATGAGAGCACAAGCGTCGATCTACGGTTTTAGTAGTTTTACCATTCACCGGGAAGAAGGCGCATGTGACTCTTATGATGAGAGCACGCTGATCATTTTTTATCACTATCACACTTCACGATTTGCATCGATGTATTTGGATTGTTATAAGATTCTGTGTATGACTTAGAATGACTCTGTGTTATAAGTTTGATGCCTCTGTATAGTAACTCTGTTGACATAATGATTGAATTTGAGCTCTTGAAGTTGACTGAAAAAATTTCTCGTCTAATTCTGCAAGTTCTGATAATTTCTGATAATTTCCGACTTCACGATAGACTCATTACAACTCCATTCCGACGTAATCTGCGCCGGACCTAAAGTTTTTCCCCGTTCTTATCATCATCGACTTTGAAAATATAATCTGAGCCTCTGTCATACGATCAGACTCACATGTCTCAATCAATGAGGCAGCCGTTCCGCGAGGCAGTCTCCATTTGAATCGACAGACTCTGTTGCCATGCGGTGGCAGAGGTATTGAGGTAGTCCAGAGACAACATGCCCAGAAAACTCATCAGTCCAGAAAGTTGAACTTTCTGGCCATCAATCAGATTGAATGTGGCGACAGTAACAAGGTTGGCCTCACGAAAAATAAAAAAAAATGCTCAAGGTCGAAAATTTGAGAACCTGGGAAAAAGTTTTACGTCCGTAAAGGCGGGTCATATCGTTTTGAAAATAGCATACACGACGAGTTCCGAATATAATATATGACTGGTCTAGTAGATATAGCTGCAAGTCGACTATAGGACTAATCAAGGCAGCCTGCTGACCCAGAATACGTGATGGTGAGGAGGATTTCTGATGGGGATAGTTGTCTTCAAAAAATTTGGATCGAGAATTTGAATTTGGTGAGTGATGTTTTTTTTTGTTTTTTGTGTGATCATTGATTTGGAATTGTATAAAGATTTTTTTTGTGAGTTTTGATGACAAAATACAGAATGACAGAGTATCGTATTTACTGAAAGTTTTTCATTGTATGGAAAAAGGAAAAACATTTATTGTATCATATGGCAGAATGAAAAAACTACAGTTGGGACTGATATCGAGATACTCATTTTGTTTTCATGTTTGTGTGTTGAATCGAGATTATGATGTGAATAAATCGAGATTATGATGTGAATAAATCGAGGTTATGATGTGAATTCTACACAGTAGAGGGCAAGGACGGTCGTCTGAATGAGTGAATGAGCTACAAAATAGAGGGCAAGGACGGCCTGGAAGGAAAGAAAGGACAAGGACGGTCGTCTGAGTGAGAGAGTGAGTGAGTGAGTGAATGAAAGCGAATGAACGAGCGAATGAACGAGCTACAAAGTTTTATGACAAAAAAAAACACTCAGAAACGTATTGAGACCAATGGAGGAAAAAAAAACACTCAGAAACGTATTGAGAGTCATCAGACGAGGGAACATCAGACGCGACGGCAGACTAAGAATAAGAATAAGGGAACATCAGACAAGGGAACAGGTATTAAGAAGACCAGGTATTAAGAAGACCAGAGCACTCAGAAATGCAGACCTCAGAAATGCTGACCAGAGACCAGAAAAGTTGAGAACCGAAATACATTCAGAAAAAGGCAAACAGGCTGTGCGCTAAAGTTACGTATGTATGATGATTATTCGGGGTAAAACGAATGTCGATGTGTATGATGATGACTGGGGCACACCTGACTGGGGGCACAACGAACGAATGTTGATAGAACAAACAAATTTTTGGAGCCTCTTGAAACGAGTCTGATTTGGAACGAGTCTGATAGAACCCCCACCTCTGATAGAATCCTCACCTCTGATAGAATCCTCACCTCTGATACAGAGATAGAATTTCGAATTTACCTCTGAGCCAAGTAGAATTTCTGTCGCACATTGGCCACATCGATTGGAAGTTGTATTTTTTTTGTTTTATGCGTGTTTTGTTACAGATTGTGTTTTGTTTAGCTGTTGTTGTTTTTAGATTTCAAAAAAATCATGTATATCATGTATGAACAAGCCTTTTTAAGGGGACATGAAAAATACGCTATACAATCTAGTCCACCGAATGACCGTATATTCCACAAATTGAAATGATGATGACTTAGCCCACGAATTTTAAAAGGATGAAAAAGGATGATGATGACATTGATTGAATTCCACCAAATGATGAAGATGAATGAAGATTAAGTTAGATTCTTGAGGGAAATTTGTTAATCTCCTCCGTAATGATGAAGATAATCTCCGTAGACTCCCGTGTCTTCAGAGTTCGATTTTTGTTCCGTGTCTTCAGACTCGCTCCTTTCCGTATGGTTTCTTCAGAGCTCGAGTTTTTTTTTGTTTTCAGAGCTCGAGTTTTTTTTGTTTTCATTGTGTATCAAGCGAAGTTTTATCAAGCGAATGCTTTTCAAGCGAATTCTTATCAAGCGAATTTTCATCGAGCGAACTTTTACCACTCGAATTTTTATCACGTGACGGTGAAGTTTCATCAAGCGAAGTTTTTTCAAGCGAAGTTTTATCGAGCGAAGTTTTATCATAGATCATCATTGCGAGCGTTTGCGACTCAGTCATAAATCAAGCGATAACCCGCAATATTAATAACATATTGAGCGAATCCAATTGCGAAAATTTGACCATTGCGAAAGTAACCAATGCGATAGGCGCAGCGATAGGCGTAACGATCGCGAGACTTTCCATTTGTAACTTGTAAGTGCAAGCTGTCCTCAAAGAGTATTACAGTTTTGTTCCATCGAAATCGTGATCAGAATTTTGCTTCCAAAAAGTCAGGCAGCCAAATTATATAGCAAGACATCGACTCTTCAACAAAGACAACTCTGACCGCAGATACTTCCTGTAAAACTGCGTAAGTAGAAAAGTCACGTTGAAGCGCCTTTATTGCGAAGATCAGTCATAAGTCACGTTGAGTTGACGTTATTATTTCTCCCCCCGAACATACCAAGGATACTAAGAAAAAGTAGTAAGTATTAAAGTAATTGGAAAAAAGTAGTAATTCGAAAAAAAAAAAAAAACTAAGAAGACGCCCCAGAGTAATTATTGCAGATCTGTGCACTTGCTTGTTGGACCTGTGCACTTGCTTGTTGGACCGGTTCGGAAACTGGTAGCTAAGTTTGAATCGATTCCATTCGAATCGTCTGTGCTTTTCTTGTTTTCGATCTCACAGATCCTTTTCGATCTCACAGATCCGGAAGAGAAAATCAAAAACTTGAGCCACGATAACGAGCGTGTCAAACTTAGGGTAGAAATTCAGAAATTCAGTCACTTCTTGTAGACACGACAGTCGAGAAATTGAGAAGACAATTGTCAATCAATCAGACAGTCAAGAAATTCAAAAAGTTCGTAGAAGCTATTCGACTCGTTATCAACTTTCAAGGTCCAGTATTGACAAAATTTTAAAATAGATTAAGTTCAAAAAGTCTCAACAATATGTCGTTGCAAATGTTTCTGGCCAAGAAGTGCGTCGTATTCTTTGCGATCTTTCAAAGATTGGCATATGCATTGCCAGTTCCGACAGATGCAGACAGGACGGGTTTATTCGGCTCAGCCTTGCCATCTCAGTCTCAGTCTGATGCTGCAAATGGGCATACTGAATCACATCATGATTCGGTCGCAGCATCGAATTCCGTTACTGAATCAAATTCGAAAACTGGATCAAATTCGGTTACTGCACATCATGATTCGGTCGCAGCATCGAATTCCGTTACTGAATCAAATTCGAAGACTGAATCCAATTCGGCTACTGAATCCAATTCGGCTACTGAATCAAATTCTGCCGTTGCATCTCCGCCAAATTTGCAGGCTCCGCCCTGTTTCCTCCAACCTTACGACATTACCAATTGGGAAAAAACAACACTATATCAGTCCGAATCCGATCTCATCAAAACGCTAAAATCGTGGGACATCGATTACGAAAAGGAATTCCGCCGCAGTTGCAAGACGAAAGCAGAAGAAAGACAAACAGGATGTTCGGCACAGGTGGAATGGTCGTTTTTGCATGAAAACCTTCTGACCCAGATTCTGAAAAGTAACCCTCTGAGTCTGGAAGGTCCTGATCATGCCGTGAGATGGTCCGTCGACACGGACCTGAGATCGTTTGTTGATGACAGGCCTGAAGAATATGGGCCTGGATTCTACATTTTCGGTCACTATTGTGATGCTGGTTGTAGTATTGCGGACAATTCGATTTCGGGCGGTGGTGTCAGAAAGATGGAAAATTGTGACGAATTGATCGTGGCTGGAATAAGTGGAGGGGATTTTTCTCAGGCGGCGACTAAATCAAATTCGAAAGCTGAATCAAATTCGGTCGCTGAATCCAATTCGGTTGCAGCAGCAAATTCGAAAGCTGAATCAAATTCGGCGACTGAATCAAATTTGGTCGCTGCATCTCCGCCCATGGCAATACAGGCTCCACCAATGATTATACCTCTGCCACCGTCGGAACCGCCAGAGTTGCCATTGCCATTTCCAGAGTTGCGGTTCAAAAGGTTTACTCCTCTGTGTTTCCTTCAGCCTTATAATATCACCAATTGGGATAAGACGGCACTGTATAAGAATGAAGCGGAATTGATAAAAGTCTTACAATCGTGGGACATCGATTACGAAAAAGAATTCCGCCGTAGTTGTAAGACGAAGGCAGAAGAAAGACAAACAAGCTGTTCGGCACAGGTGGAATGGTCGTTCTTGCCAAGTAACCCGCTCCTTCTGAAAATGAAAAGCAAGGATGGTGGCCCCGACATGGTCAGGAGATGGTTCGTCGACCCTGACCATGCCGTGAGATCGTTTGTTTTTGACAAACCTGAAACCCCGTTTCATATCTTTGCTAATTATTGTGATGCTGGATGCACTACAGATACTTCGATTTCGGGAGGTAGATCAAGAAAGATGGAATACTGTGACGGTTTGATCGTATCCGGAATGAGTGGAGGGGATTTTTACAAGGCAGCGCCATCTGCAGGTCCAGTATTGCCGCCATCGCCATCATCTACAGGTCTAGTATTGCCGCCATCGCCATTTAAATCTACAAGTCCAGTAACACCAGTTACTCCAGATCCACCCTCTGAGCCAAAACTTCCAGCTCTCTTTCCAGCGCCTCCAGCGCCTCTCTTTCCAGCGCCTCCATTCGCAATTCCTTTTCCACCCCCAAGCGCGCCATTTCAAATTCACCCCCGCTGTTTTTTGGAACCTATCGTGACCGGATACGATTTCGATGGTGATGCTTTGAGTCCTATTGTCACCGGATATAACAATCAAAGTCACATGGATGGTGATGAACAGGATGGTCAGGATGGTGATGAGCCTACTCTAAACAACGGATACGGTATGGATGTGGTGACGAGAAACAGGATTTATTTTTCGGAGTCGGAGTTGTTGCAAACTCTTGCCAGTTGGGATATCAACTATGAGTCGGAATTTTTTAGAGGTTGCACTAGCAAAGCGAAAGAAAGGGAAACAGAGTGCTTCGATCAAGTGGAATGGTCGTTCGTCATTCTTTCTGAGAAAGATGGAAAAGAGAATGATGAGGGAGAAGTGAGTGGCGATGGAAAAGTGAGTGGTGAGGGAAGAAAAGAAAATGGAGAGGGAAAAGAAAACAACGAAGGAAAAGAGACCCGTAAAATCAACAATTATTTCAGATACAAGGAGAACAATTATGTCACAGAAGACAAAAACGTCAGAATCCCATTCAGCGGCCCCATGGGTAAGAGGCCGTTGCCATCTGTGTTGAACGGAATGGCTTTCCAATTAGAGGCCCTGCAATGTAACGATTTGTGTGTGGAAGGCCCAAAGCTCGTTACTCAGAGCTGCGATAATTTTGTCAACAGTAAAATCAGCGGGGGGAATTTTCTTCGTCAAAAACCGGCGCCGTCCAATTCCGCTTTGACAAAGATGCCGTCGCCAACATTGCCGCCATCCAATCCCGCTTTGATGCCGTCTGGGCCTTCGATGTCTCCACCAATGTCTCCAGCAGTTACAGTAACTCCGCCACCTGCTGTGAGTTACAATTCCACCAAAGACTCCAGTAACAGTTACAGCGAAAAAGACTCCATTCCAAATACATCAAAGACCAGCCGAAAAGACATCTGTTTTCTAAAGCTTCTCCAGGAAAGTCAGCCGATATTTGAGTCGGAGGCAGATTTAATTGAGAAGCTGAGTCTGCTAGAGTGGGATGTTGATTTAAATTACGAGCAAGAAATCTTGCAAGACTGCAACACAAAAGCAGTTCAGAGAAAGAGTAACACAAAAGCATTTCACAGTTCATGTGCGGAACAGGTGCAGTGGGGCTTTTTGCCTGTTGCTGACGACGATGTCATCGAAAAAAACAACAATTCTAGTAGTAAAAAACAACAATTTGACGGTGGTCAAATTGTGTTTCATTTCGGCAAACACAAACCATCAGACACTCGCTTCCAGATCTTGGCATATCAATGTGAATTGAAGAACGATTCTTGTGCACCAGTTGAAGGCTCCGTCGTGGACAGCTGCGATAATTTCGTCGATCCATCCAGCGACGAAAAAATTCCCCTTATCCGGTTTCTCAAGTAGGAGGACTTAAAAGTTCTGGTTTAAATTTACGAGGAAGACTTAAAGAGGACTTAAAGACGTAAAAACTGTAGACATTTAAAAATTAAAAAATCCAGGACAACGTCTGTGCACAGTGCCAGGAGAGCCAATTCTTTAAAAACAGTGTGCTCTTTTCGATTACAAGTGCTCTTTTCGATTACAAGTGCTCTTTTCGATTACAAGTGCTCTTTTCGATTACAAGTGGCAGAGTGGTCGAATGGTTTGGGCGGTCTACTTTTTTTTGGAAGGTTCTGGGTTCGATTCCCGAAAGTATATTTTTGTGTTTTTCTAAAAAAAGCAAAACACTTTCAGACTCCAGACTCTAGAAAGATATATGCAGTACGAAAAAAAAAAAAAAAATAGGAACCGAGAAGAGAAGAGAAAAAATCAGTGAGAGAAATAGTAAAAGGAAGTACCCGAACAGAAGAGAATTGTCAAAAGAAAATACACCAACAGAAAAGAATTGTCAAAAGAAGCGTCCTGCTGTCAAAGGACTCGTAGAAGAAGAATGACGATAAATACGGCAGAGGAAGCGACGGCCCATACAGTAGAGCCAGTCGCCCTTGTCATAGTGACGGTCACGATGTCAGTTATTTCTTCTCACCGTCCTAAATTCAAATTGACAGCGTTTGTTGCATAAATTGACAGCAGGAGTTTGTTATATCCGATCGAATCACAATCAATGATGACGCAATGGCCTAGAAATTCGAAACAGAAGTCTGAAGAAAATAAAAAAGTAGTAATGGTAGATAAGTCATGACAGCACTATTGAAGTGTGAGTAATTAAAGTATGGAGAGAAGGCTAGCACAAGAGAGGATGCGACGACGAGAGTCATTCAGTAGGAGAGTGACTCAGCATCGCCCTCACAAGTAAGCATGCCATTTCGATAGTTTATCATTCTCGAATCAAATTCGTGAAAAAATTAGTAGGCTTGTGTGATCACGCGAGTCTAGAAATTTAGTATCATGCTCTAGAAATTAATTTTAGTTTTGTCATTGGTGTAGAAATTTAGTATCGTCACAGATCAGTATCATTCCCTGAGAGTTCATGCAAGAAAAGGAAAGTATCCAATATGAAGGCGTAAAGTATGCAAAAAATGTAATTAATCCGAGTCAGAGCCTGAAACAGAGTCTGACTCGAGATGTTTAAAAAAAAGAGAACTATTCGGAACGAATTATTCGAACCGAATTATTCGAAACGAGTAGAACAATCAATGGCCAGCGATTGTGTTGATACGGTGGCATCAGCAGGCTGCCTCGGATTCATGGTTACCAACTTACCTGTTGGCAGCTGTCAGATTCAGACTCATGGTTACCAGCTGGATGTCAGACTCATGGTTACCTGCTGGATGTCAGATTCATGGTTACCGGCTGGATGTCAGATTCATGGTTACCAGCTGGATATGTCAGATTCATGGTTACCTGCTGGATGTCACAATCACGGGCGCAACATGTCATCTGTATCAGTGCAACGATCGGTGGTCAAAAAATCATTGTCGGTATTGTGAAGTAAAATCCCCCTAGTAGTAGTGATAGAATGGAATAAAAGTCACGTCAAAGAATAAAAGAAAAATCTTCTTGGATTTGTCAAATAGAAAAGGAAAAAACTCGAAAAAGTACTCGTTAAAAAAGTAAGTACTGCTTAACCCGGGAAGGAATGAATGAATTTCAATCAAGCAGGAAAATTATCTTGAAAACAGGAAATTTATCTTGAAATGCCCCTAGCTAGTAGCGAAAGCAATTAAAATCATTGAAACCATTGGCATATGATCTGCAGCTCTAGCTTAGCTCTAGCTTTTGAAAGGGCGAGCGCAGATCAAAGCCTAGGACAAATGTAACTGTTCGAGAGCATTTTTCTGCTCGTTCTTTTTGCGAGTTTTCTTTTTGGGGGAGTTTTCTTTTTGGCTGAAACCTTTGAATATTTAACCGAGAAATTGCGAAGCGAGAATCATGACATAGAGTCTGCGAAGCGATCATAACACAAACAGTCACAGTCATCTGAGCGAGCGTACATAATATTGAGCGAGCGTTTTTTCGAAATGTAACATTATGTTATTGACTTGGTATTACGCGAAGTTCTGACTCACGGAGACTAGTCTATCGATATCATCCAAAAAAATCTATCCAAAAACTGTTTTCAAAAAATTTATCCCGAATCTCTATCCACAAACCTCTATCCCAAATCTCTATCCCTTTCCCAAATCTCTATCCACCAGCCAGCCTAGTTTGATTCTTCAGACTAAATCCACTTTCAATCGCATCGCTAGTGAGTAATTAAACCTCTGCAAGCATTCTATTCTTAAGATAGAAGCAGAAGCTTTTTATTACAGCTTTCAAAAACCCAACAATTTACAAAAACTACTCAACCTGTAACAGTCTACAGTCACGAGCTAGCCTGGCTGTCTGTGGCTGTTACAACTTCAGCAATTATTGCAGCTGAAAACATTACTTACCTCTTAGACCTTCAATTTCTGAAACACTAACTTACTGTAAGTGTTGCAGTCCTCGGCAGTGCTCTTCCGAAAAAATATTACGCACGTATACACCCCCAAAGATATCCTTGAGACAGTTTCAAAGTTACGGTACGTAACTTGTCTTTCGTAATTTGCGGCCAAGTATTGTTAGGAAAGTTACAGCTAGTCGTAGAACAGCCTTGTTATCAAAAAAAAAATCTTTGTACTTGAAGACTGAAGTCGTTGACTGAATCAAATTAAAATTTAGATCAGACGAATTCGGAATCTTGAAACTCAAGCAACAATGCGCAGCCAAACACTGCCAGTAAACACGCGAGAAGTCGGCATCGACATGTTGCCCCCTGTTGGTGTCGATCATAATGGGCCCACTAGCAGCCCAGGCGCAACAGGTCCAGGAGGACCTGCCGCAGGACCTGCCGCTCCAAAATTCTCGCTGCATTCTGTTCCAACCAACTTTATCGTCGCCTTTGTGGCCATCACCGCTCTCTTGGGGGCTGCGATCTTCGTGCCTTTGGGATTGAGTCTGGGAGGTGTTTTCAACAATGGAAATAAAGACAATGGTGGAGCGAATAAAGATAAAGACAATAAAGAAAATGATCCTGATGGGAGTGAAGGAGATTCTTCATTGCCTGGTAAAAACTGGACATATTCATTTTTGCCGCCGTCCAGTCCTCCTCCTGTGATACCACCTGAGAGTCCAACAGGTACAGTTCCTCCATCAGAACCAACTGTCAGCCCTCCAGCGCCATCGTCCAGCTTTCTGCCACCTCCAACGTCCTCGTCTGATTCGCCACCGTCAGTGCCACCGCACAGTCCACACAGTTACAGTCCACACAGTCCGCCTGGACCATCGATGCCAGCTCCATACGCGCCACCGCCTACCAACGCCGCGAAAGTCACGGGGAGTGTGGAGCTTGGCTCAGAATCTAAGCTGAACGATGTTCAGCAAAACAATTTGAAAGACGCCACTTGTGCTGCAGTCCAGCAGGTTCTCCAATCCAATCAAAAGTGCGAAGCAACGGTGTCCGAGACCAGAGTTGCTGGCGGTAACAGCGTCAGACGTCTATTCGCCTCGTTGACCAGACGTCGTCTCGATGATACCTTCGTCTACAGAGTGGCCTACGATATCTCTGTCCAAGCGGACGAGCTGGAAAAGGCGCAACAGCTGATGGCTGGCACACTCGAGCAGAACTCGGCGAATGCAAGTTCCGCAAACAGCAGTAACTCAACGGGTAACTCCACTGGTTCGAATCTCATGGACAACAAAATCACATTTGAATCGTTATTTACCGAAGCGTTCACAGCTCTGGTGCAAACTGACAGCAAGTACATACAGTTGGAAGAAACTGAGTTCATCGTTGCGGAAGCTGTTGTGGCGGAAGTCCTGATCTCGCCATCTGCGCCGCCTTCCACGATCTCGCCTTCTCCTCTGACGCCATCTGCGCCGCCTTCCGCGATCTCGCCTTCTCCTCTGACGCCATTTGCGCCGCCTTCCAAGCCGCCATCGATGTCACCTTCTGCGCTGCCATCGTTGTCACCATCTGCACCGCCATCGATGTCACCATCTGCACCGCCATCGATGCCGTCATCGTTGTCACCATCTGCGCCGCCATCGAGGCCACCATCCAAGCCGCCATCGATGTCACCATCTACACCGCCATCGATGCCACCATCCAAGCCGCCATCGATGCCACCATCCAAGCCGCCATCGATGTCACCTGCTGCGCCGCCATCGTTGTCACCATCTACACCGCCATCGACGCCACCATCCGAGTCGCCACCGATGCCACCATCCAAGCCGCCATCGATGTCGCCAGCAACGCCTCCATCCGTGTTGCCAGCGACACCACCATCGACGCTGCCATCCAAGCCGCCATCGATGTCGCCAGCAACGCCTCCATCCGTGTTGCCAGCGACACCACCATCGACGCTACCATCCAAGCCGCCATCGATGTCGCCAGCAACACCTCCATCCGTGTTGCCATCGACACCTCCATCCAAACCACCATCCAAGCCGCCAGCAGCACCACCATCGATGCCTCCGTCCACTCCGCCCGCAACACCTCCATCCACGCCGCCAGCAACGCCTCCATCCACGCCGCCGGCAACACCTCCATCTAACCCGCCATCGCCGCCTGCGACACCACCATCCACGCCTCCACCCACTCCACCGACGCCACCGACTCTGCCGCCCCCGGTTCCCATTATGCCGGCCAAAAACCTTTTTGCGAAAGGTTATGTGATGTGCAGTCGCACTGTGGGGTGGCCAACACAGGAATCTGACTACATAAAGTTTGGTTTTGTAAAATGGGAATTATGCGATCATGAATTCGATGGGAGCGCAAGTGAGGGCCCATCCGATAGAACCAACGAAGGACTTTTGATGGGTATCAGCGACGCCCTAATGGAGCAGATTTTCACAAAATGTCCTAACAATATAATTGCAGAATACAATGGTATTCAGTATCCTATCTATTATTCAGACGGAGATGGCTTTGGTTGTGCCGATATTACGCCAAGTCCGCCGCCATTACCTAGCCCGCCATCAATGCCATCGCCATCTCTTCCGTCTCCGCCGATGTCTCCAGCGCCGCCATTGTCGCCTCCATCCACGCCGCCTGCTCAACCTCCAAGCGAAGAACCCACGAGAGTCGCCATCATTTCAAGTGAAACCCTCTTCCAGAAAGGCTATGTCATGTGCAGTTACACTGACTCCACCAAAGGATATCCACTACACGACGAATCTGATTACGTGAAGTTCGGTTTTGTGCAACACGAATCGTGTTATTATGAATTTGATGGGCATGCCAGTGAAGGCACATCCGATAGAACGAACCAGGGTTGGATGATGGGTATTGGACCTGATGTTGATGCCCTCTACGCGAGATGTCCTAATATAGTTGGAGAATATTATAATGGTGTCCAATATCCCATCTTTTTCTGGGACGTAGACGGCTTCGATTGTTCCGATGTCACTCCGAGTCCACCGCCATCACCTTTGCCGCCATTATTGCCACCGCCATCCATGCCGTCTCCGCCATCCACGCCACCAGCAAAACCACCATCGATGCTACCATCCACGCCACCATCCACGCCTCCACCAGCACCTCCATCCACTCCGCCATCCACGCCGCCAGCAACACCACCATCCACGCCTCCACCAGCACCTCCATCCACTCCGCCTGCAGCACCGCCACCGCCTGCTCTGCCGCCCGGGATTATTTCAAGCGAATCGCTTTTCGCGAAGGGTTATATCATGTGCAGTTACACAAAAAAGGAGCCAGAGCAAGAATCTGACTACATAAAGTTTGGTTTCGTTTTGAAGGATCATCCTCATGGCTGGTGTTTTGAGAAATTCGATGGCAGCCCCAGTGAGGGTCCATCCGACAGAACCAACGAAGGCTGGATGAGCAACATCGACCCTCCTGAAGAAAACTCTGACATCTGGACGCGGTGTCCGAGGAATACTATTTCAGATTCTACAGGTGATAATAACAATGAAAATTTTATTCTTGGAGAGTACAGAGGCGTGCGGTATCCCATTTGGCATGCGTTCGTCGATCGGTATCAGGGACGGTATCACGACGGTGATCTGTGTGCTGATATCCCCCCACCAGCTGCACCGCCAGCACCGTCGCCCGAAATCCCGCTTCCGACTCCACCACCGCCGCAAATTCCACCACTGTCCACCTCCACTTGCATCTTGGACGTGAAATGGGCGAACGATGTTGAAACAGACAGACCTGACCGCTTGATCGACTGGACAAAAGAGAAACAGCCAAGTTTTACGCCTGAACTGTTCACATTTGGTGGCAACAGTTTCAATCAAAACAGTACTATGTCAAACAGCACTGCTACCAAGGGTACGACTGCCAACAGCCTGGGTGGCGCCAACAGCCTTTACGACGAATTCGTTGCACACAGAAGCTGTCAGCAAAAGCACGACGCGATCATGGAGTCGCTTAAATTAGCTGCAGGTCCAGGTGCTTTGCCAACAGAGTCAGAAGACTCAGCAGAGTCAAACTCAGAGGCGCTAGAAAAACTTGTTTGCGAAAACCTTGTTGAGTTTTCCTACGTGTTCATGGAAGAAGGTTGGCAAAAGTACTACACCTACGGGGAAAGGAGCGAAATCGAAGTGGAAGTATCCACAGCAAATTCTGATGAGGTGAAGCTCCATCCAGATTCACCTTTTCCACATTTGAAGGGCATTGATGCCGATTTTGGCCTTCATGTCAGAGCTTACGGATGTGTGTGGGATGCAGCAGCTGCAGCAGCTGTTGAAGGAAAAACAAAGTGTGGTCTTCCATACATGAGCGATTACAACGGCAACGAAAACGATCACAGAATCTGGCCTCACGCGCGTGTCCATTCTTGCGACGATTTTGCCTCTGCGAAAGCTGAAAGAGGTGAACACATCGATATCTCCGATTATTTTCCATCGCCGCCACCGTCGCCGTTCATGCCCCCTCTTGCACCATCGCCATCGCCACCTGCAGCGCCTCCATCGGTGTTGCCTTCGATGCCTCCATCCAGCTTGCCAGTGACGCCACCAGCAAAGCCGCCATCGACACTGCCATCCCATCCGCCATCCACTCCGCCAGCAACACCTCCATCCACTCCGCCAGCACCACCACCTTCCCCATCCCCATCACCACCTGCAACACCACCGTCCACACCCTCACCGACGCCACCGACACTGCCGCCCCCGGTTCCCATTATGCCGACCGAAACCCTCTTCCAGAAAGGTTATGTGATGTGCAGTTACACCAAAGGCTGGCCAGAACAAGAATCTGACTACATAAAGTTTGGTTTCGTAAAACGGGAGGCTTGTGATTATGAATTTGACGGCAGTCTTGAATTTATGAATTACGGCACAACTGACAGAACCAACGAAGGCTATATGCTGGATTGGAGCGAGTCTGTCCTCTTCGGGGAGATTTTCACAAAATGTCCCAATAATGTAGTCGCAGAATACAATGGTGTCCAATATCCTATCTATTTTGAATCATACGGAGATGTTGAATCATACGGAGATGGTTTCGAACAATGTGCCGATATCACTCCAAGTCCCCCACCATTTTTTCCCCCGCCATCAATGCCATCACCATCTCTTCCGTCTCCCCCGATGTCTCCAGCGCCGCCATTGTCGCCTCCATCGCCACCAGCACCGCCAGCGGAGCCGCCACTTCCTCCGGCATCGCCATCGCCGCCTTTCATGCCGCCATCACATCCTCCGCCGGAATCGAAAGCGTGTATTTTGGATGGGCCGTGGACAACTTTTGATGGAAAAAAACCCGATGGCTTGATCAATTGGACGAAAGAAAACAAACCCAGTTCCACGCCTGAACTGTTCACAGCGAAAAATCATGTTATTGCTCCGAACACAACGAACGCACCAGGAACAACAGCAACGAACTCATTGAACAACCCAAACAGAACTATGTACGACGAATTTGTTGCAGCCAACAGTTGCCAACACAAGACTGACGCGATGTTGGAGTTGTTATCTCAAGCGGGCGCAAAAGACAATACAGAAAGGACATTGGCGGCCACCGTTTGCAATTCACAAATCGAATTCACATATTCTTACACAGACTACGACGGTAGCGCGGCTGAAATCTCTTCCGCAGATAACCGTTGGCAACACCCAGTGGGGTCGGAGTTTCCTTATCCGAGTGATATCTTTGATTCATATGATACGAATCAAGATGATATGGATCAAGATGATACATACTCTTACTTTAATTATCATTACTACGGTCGGCGCGTGTCAGACACAACTGTGTCAGACGCAACTGTGTCAGACACAACTGTGTCAGAAGACACAGGCCTCACCGTCCGAGCTTACAGATGTGTTTGGAACCCTACTGGTTACCCTTACGATACGTATGATTATGCTTCTGATGATCGAGTTCCGGGCTCGTGCGTGATGAAAGAAATTGACGATCCAAACGATTATCGAAAAAAAATCCCTGATCCTCACTTTCGTGTCGAATCCTGCAACGATTTTGCCATTGCGAAAAAAGAAAGAGGTGAGCTCATCGATATTTCGGAGTATTTCCCGCAACCACCTTTGCCTCCGAGTTTTCCGCCTCCGCCAAGTTTTCCGCCAACTCCACCACTTCCACCCTCTCCACCTCCATTGCGTCCAAGTCCACCATCTCCACCCCCCTCAGTCCCCGCTAACCAATGTATTTACAATCATGAAGGCTGGTATTCGAAAGAGGATTTCTTATCCTGGTTAAACGCACCTGTCAGGGAGAACGATAACTTAAACATTCGGTGGGCTTCAACCTACGATGAGAATCCGGATCATCTCCAGTTGCCGGAACATTTGAAAGATACCGTTCCAGACGGGATGTTCTTGAAATCTGGACATGCCACTTTAAAACAAGGCGATTGGCCTGAGGAATTTTTTGGGAATCACCGATCGTGTCAACAAAAGGCTGCTCAAGCTCCGACGCAGACTCGGCATGACAGGTGCTACGATCAGAGGGAGTATGTCTTCTACTATGAGCACAAAATATATCCTCATGCAATAGTCGAAGAAAACGTGGCTGAAAATGGCGGGCAGTGGCCAGATATGGAAAATTCTGTGAGAGAAGGGACAAAGGTTAGAGTGAAGGCTTATGGATGTGATTGGGACGGAGGGCGTTGGGAGTACCCAGGAGGTGGAAAATATTCAGACGGTGATCCTGGAATACTGGAAGCAAATAATTTGCTCACCTGCCGCAATACTGGAAAGGTCAGGAGGTGGGAGACGCAGTGCAATTATGATCATGATTGGTGGTATCGCAGTTATGGTTCTTATGGACCTTGACCCTGATTCGCGCTAAATAATTCGCGATCATGATTGTCATGCTTTTCCGCGATCATGATTGTCATGCTTTTCCGCGATCATGATTGTCTTTTTTGAATCAATGACGTGATATCAATGATTGACGATGCGTGGCGCGTGGTTCTTTTACTGATTGAATTTAATTCGTCGGCGACTCGGTATCGCCATGAACTTTGAAAAAAAATACTCCCGATGAAACAGCACGGTGATACAAGATCTATGAAAATTGAAAGTTGAATACGATGCATCTTTACATCTGAAAGCTGCATACGCGCGACACTGGTCTGATAAACAATCTCACAAACGTGAATATCAGACTTGTCGTGGGTAACTTTCAACGTTGATTTCTATCATGTAATGGCATAATGCGGAATCTGATTTCTGTCTAAGATTTAAAGATTCTCCTCTAATACTATCCCGAGACTATCATTTTCTTCCCCGGTATGATAACTTTAAGTTATAAGTTAAAGTTATAATTTGTCTTCTGGGCCGGTGTTATCAGTATCTAGAAATTTGTATATTTGACATTGAAAAGGGACCTGTTACAATTTGGTAGGCAACTTGCAAACGTCCCCATAGCTAGCGTTAAAAAAAAATACTTCTCAGAAACACATTACGACATGATTCTGATTTTTTGACTCAAAAGAGAACTCAATTGAAACAAAGTTATTTTCCCCAAATATGACAACTTTTCTTCCCCAAAATATAACATGAGAAAGTCATATGATGTACCTGAATTAGTTCCAAAAGATTGAATCAAGGAACAGTTACAACCGGATTCGAATTAGATCTGAAAGAGTCTTTCAAAGACGGTGCCTGGTCCTTACCCACCTGAATTAGATCTGAAAAACTGAACGGTGCCTGGTCCTTACCCACCTGAACTAGATCTGAAAAACTGAACGGCGCCTGGTCCTTACCCGCCTGAATTAGATCTGAAAAACTGAACGGTGCCTGGTCCTTACCCGCCTGAATAAGATCTGAAAGATTGCATTCAGTCCAGATCTATTCCTGTCCGAATTGATATTCCCGGTGGTGCAATGAGTGTATTCAACGACTCAGTGGTGCATTACGAACACCATGCTAACTGTCACCCTGCTTATGCTCTAAGCAACACTAAAAAAAGAAATTAAGAAAAGCCCCTACCAGTCTAGAAAATCAGGAAATCCGAAGCGTCAATGATTGAGATGTCATGAGCAGGTATTGATAAATTAATGCAGTCTCGCGACGGTTCTCGCTCGAGTCATGTGAATCGATTCCTGGAGAAAATTTGTATGGTCATCGTCTGGTAATTTGTAAAACGCGGACACGACGCTCAGTGTCCATGACAAGACGTGACTCAGCAACGGCTTCAGTCTGTGTTCGAGTTGTTTCCAACAAGTGGCGCACAGAGTTATGATTTATTTTAAATTTTCTCTGTTATTGTTACTGTTACTCGAGGAGTTTTCTCGTATATAATCTCACAGGGCCTGTCATTACATTGAGCCTTGGTGCCGAACTTAAATTGAGAAACAATTTGAAGCTATCGATATCATTTCATTCGATTCGGAAGCGAGTTTAATTGGTCAGTTTTGAGTTTTTGACTTTGCGTAATATATTTGAGAGATGTGCGGAGCGAAGAATCAGATCATATTTCTCTTTCTGTCGGGATTTCAAAACTTATCGGTTTAAATTTAATCGCAATAGTTACAGCCATTTTTTGACGCGAGTATACTAGCAATGTTGCCATAGTTTTGACATTTTGTTCGTATTATATACGATGCATGAGTGTGAGCGAAAAACTTGAAAGAAGTAACGGCCTCAGATATATTTTTGTTGTTCTTTTAGTACTAACTAAATGGCACGAATTGCGGATATCTCGAGTCTTATCAGCGAGGCGCTGATGTTTTTAGCGTGTGCGGAACGTAATTCACAAGATAACTCAGCTGATTCATAATGAAACCCATTTTGCATTCGTCTTATATACCTGTTCAAAACTCAAATTTGACCTTCCTTCAAAACACTTCCAGGATTCAGCGACTCGATTATCATTGTCGCTCTTTTCTTGTCCAAAGGTGCTGAATTGTCCTCGATTTAGTTTTCTGTGAAAGCGTTCTTCATTTTTATTCGTGGCAACGATTTAGTTGCCAAAAGCGACAAAAACCCATTTGAAAAGTCTCCTTCTTTTAGCAATTTAATTGTCAACGATAGAAAGGTCGTTGCACAATCCAAACAAAATGTCGTTGCGCAAAAACGTCAGAAGGGTCGTCGCAAAAGCGACTCTCGCTTTTGCGATTAGCAAATTTCCATTTGCGAACGCATTGCCAGTGCACATGGGCATGCATGGTGGAAAGCCTTCCCTCAAGCCTCTTTTTGGGGTGGAT
>Ga0099797_100222_pt1 | contig 37084 bp, 25 predicted proteins | sample Uncmet_Sort48C_1_FD_89871 | JGI IMG/M metagenome (GOLD analysis project Ga0099797, IMG submission 89871) | Marine eukaryotic communities from CALCOFI LINE 67, Pacific Ocean - C012_Sort48C_1 | ecosystem: Environmental > Aquatic > Marine > Oceanic | place: Pacific Ocean: Monterey Bay | collected... | reverse complement strand
GGCTTGCGTCGAATGTTCCAAGCAGGATTGATAACAGGGATTGCAACATTCTCGGCCTCGAAACGAGCGACTTAGCATTGTCGACTTGAGTACAACGAAAGAATACATTGAGTGCCCATCCAATCTCCTCATGGGTCTCCGCTATTCTCTGAAAATTTGCACCGCAATTCTCGTCGACTCGATCAGACTCAACTAATGCGCGAATACAATTTTTGTCTCTGATGATGTCTAGAGCTGCAATGGTTCCAACAAATGTTGTCTTGTCATTTTCGCGAACATACTTATCCGATATATTCGCTGCTACAGAAGCAGACACGTGATGTGGTGAGACAGGGGGAACGCCTACGTAAAGCGGCAAAGATGATTGTTCATTGCCCACAACGTAAGATCCAGACTCTATCTGTATACTATGTTTCGTTGAACACGCACCATCAACAAAAATATATAATGCATCTTTTCCAGACACATCGAGAATACGGGCAAAGAGCAAGGAGTGCCATTTGTTGGGGGACAGCGAGGAATCGGATTCGACTTGCGTTATCTGAACTTCTTGGGCCTTTCGAACTTTGCTAATAAAGACTACTTTGTTGGTTTTTCTGTCAACCTTAGCTAATACCTGGGATTTTTCATTTTCAGTGCATTTGTGAAAGTTGCCTTGTTTAAATAGAGCCGTATCATACTCACGATCAAACGTCGAAAACCGCACATTAAGGCGAATCGCAAATGACTTATCTAGCGATGGAGGGCGAGGTATGACGAGCCCACTTGGTGCCCTTGACTTGTGCAAAAATACCGGTGTGTTTGAAATATACCTAACGGCCACGGCTCCTTCTGAAATTCCCGTCTCAAATGGTAAGGTTCGATCCTCTGTAATAAATGCGTCTTGGAGTATTGCCATTAGTTTATTTAAATGCTCACCTAGGATATTGAATAGCTCAATCAAAAATGTGCCATGAAATATGCTGTCGACGGCAATGGAGGACAATGTCAGAAATTCGTAGAGACTGTGGAGAGCAGGCAGAAGGTGATTTTCCTTCCAGCAGGGTTCGTTCGGCAGTTGCTTGACCCCTTTTGTTGGTGTTACGAACCCAGAAGGCTGTAATAATGCACGCAATGCTCTCACCAGACTTGTGGCCAAGCGACGGTCTTTATCATTAAAAGAATACCGTACGCATAAACATTTAAGGCATAGTTGCTTCAATGCTAGGCTCGTTGCTCCATCATCGTGTTGGGCTGGTTTTCGAAGAACACTGATTAAGACGAGGCAGAAATCAATTTGCGCATTGCAGATTTCTAAACTGTAGCGTGTACCACATCCTACTATTGCATCATTTGCTGACCATGATTTGATCACAACATCAGCCCCACCCTTTTCACTTGCAAGAATGCTGTCGCTACAATTCTGTAAAATGCTTGTCGCCAAAATATTGCCTAAGTCCTCAGCGACTACAGTCAAAGAAACTTCTTCCGAATCGCAAATAACTGTTCTATTCATCAGATCCCGCATGTGTACGAATCCTTCGATCCGACGTCGAGCCCGAATTCTTCGCTGAGATAAGCAAGAGCTTATTTGTTGGGCATTTGCGTTTGATAAAAGGAAGCTAATTACTCTGTCTCGAGGCTCTTCGCCCTTTTGGTTTTCACTAAGTAAGAACGACCGCTCTTGAAGCATTTTACTAAGTTCGTTTCTTTCGTGAAGGCTTCTTTCCACTGTCTGCCAATTTTCTTTTCTAGACGGTGTCAGAAATCGGTGCTTCATAGATCGACGTAAAGGAGACCCATCATTAATATTTGACTGGTTTACAGGCTTAATTTTAGCTAAAACCTCTACCCTTGTTTCAACGTCTGCACAAATGGCCTCATATGTTGTCCCCGCCAACTGCTCATGCTCCCGTATAAACCACTGTCGTTTTTCTTGAATAAACCCCCATAGATTCAACAAGGTTTCTGGTACTGCATCGCCATCTTCGGCACAGATTTCAAATGCTAACGCATTTTCAAATAAGTTTGTCTGTGTTGCAACTGCAAGAAAACAACTTCTAAGAGTTGCATCAACCACTGCACCTCCTTTCTTTCGAAGCATTACGATATACGGATTCGGCTCATACGCTTCTTCGAGTTTTGCCAACAAGGAGGATGATCCATCGCCATGAGTGAATCTGTCGACAAATGTACTCTCCTCTGCAACTGAAGATCTACTACGTTTCAAAGAGGGTGGGCCGGGTATATCATCCGACACTTCAGGGATATAATTTCCTTCAAAAATAGATGATGAAAACCATGCTTCGTTCTTTTTTTCGGACGAACTCGGTATAGAACCTTTTATCAAAGTAGACGCTAGTTTCGAAGCTAACCAACTTTGGTATCGTGTTAATTGGTAGAGGTACATGTACTCGAAAGTAACAACCACTTCTGAAATGCTCTCGTCTTCGGTATGTGATGCCGGTTTTTTCAAGGCTACAAGTAAATTCGACGGAGGTTCTACTTTTGCGTACCAACCAGGCAAGAGTGCTCCTCTGTTATCTTTGTTCGAATAGCCCGTGAAATTAATAGTCTCGCCGATGGCGACAGCCTTTTTGGCACTCCCTGTAGTGTAATAAATGGTTCTCTGGGGCGCACCTTTCTTTCGTGTACGTATGTTGAGGCTTCCACAAGGGTTGTAGAGAGCAGGGAACTCGCCCTCGTCGATGCGCAAACCTCCTCCAGGGACCGGGAAGTCAACAACGGTATCAATTTCAAACGTCCTGCGGTCGATGGGAACATCTTGTTCGCGGACAAAACGAAACGATGACGTTGCCCCCTCAACTTTTTGGAATATACGGACTTTTAAACTGTCGCGGTTATTTCCCATTGGCATTGAGCCAAACCTCGCACTGACTGTAGTGATCCTTCCATTCAGAAGAGCTGGGTAATCCATTAAAGCATACGCTGTTCCCCAAGTCGCTTGGTCAGGAAGGTCGTCTACGGGTCCAAGCGTGTAGGGAAACCCCACAACTTCGCTGGTTTCGACGCTTTTGCTGCATGCATTGACTATTACGCCTGCCTCATCTTCCGGCATACCTCGAAAAATGTCCAGGAGCGATCCCGATGCAAGTACATTCTGCTGTACCAATACTTCTGCGGCGTTGACATTGTCTGCGACGGCACAGCAGAACAATATTCCTTGGTACCAGATTTTTCCAAACACATTGCTAAGACACGTAAGTGGTGCAACCATCGTATTTCCAGAAGTCAACGCTGCAGACAGCGCCGCAGCATTTGCACAAGTACTGAGAGTGTTTGCCAGGTGTTTAACGAATGCGGAAGCAACATCCGTCCATATAAGCCCATCCTCTGTGTCAACAAGTGTGAACATAAAGTAACTGTGGACTAAAAAGGTAATTTCGATCACATTCTTCAACTCTTCCGATACAGTCGGCACATAGCCCCCGCCTGAAGGTATTTGGGCCAAGTACTCCTTGAAGTCTCCCAAAAGACGATTCAAGAGAGAATGAAAAAACTTTTCCATCCACGCCAAGACTTCCATTTTCTCATTTCCGTCCCGCTCTTCGTGCACACGACTGAATAAGTTGTATATCATTTCCAAGTCATTGCATCGAGTTAAGAGACATTTCCCCACGATAGACTGGGCTTTGGTATTCAAAGACAAAGAGACTTTGTGCTTTGAATCTCCAACTTCTTCGGTAGGGCCAAGAATTTGACACAATAAATCCATTTTATTTTCCCAGGATGAAAGGAAAGTTTCGAGGGAAGACGTAAATATTTCTGCAGCAGCATCAAGCAGGCCGTCCAACTTCGGGTCAGTAGAGCTTAAGATTTCAAATACTATGGCTTTCAAGCTTTCTTTAGAAGGCTTGGTCAGTACGGAGTCAATACGATTTAAACTGTGGGCATGCGATAAGTGTACATTGAGGTATTCCATTAGCAGCCCCAGGATTTTAAATTCTTGACCCTGATCTTGCCCCTTTCGTATGTTATCCATGCTGGACCGAATCATTTGCACCAAGAGAGAGAACATATTTGAAGAAACTTCTAAACATAAAGGGAAAAAGGCGGCGTCCGCTCCGCTGCGTTTTGCCAATGCTAACATGCTTTCAAGGAGTTCTGAGGACAATGTTACCGGGTCTATGGTCCCACCATTCAAAAAGTCTTCAGTTGCACTCGCGACGCTTGTTTTGGTCGCGGCAGAGGTCAAAGTGAATGCATGATTTAAATATCTCTGAACCTTGCCTTTCGATTTTTTTGACAGCTTCCAGAAGTAAGATTTAGTGGCATCCATGCAAACACAAGACCCTTCAACGCTTGGCAGGTAACATTGCCCGACGCATTGTCCAGTCAACACATCGAACTTGGTCACACCAGTATATGATTGTTTCTCTTTCTTTCCTATCAGCAGCTCCTTTCCATTCGTGACAAGGAAGCCGCATTCCCCGCCCCACCCACAAGTTGCACTTTGAATAGCTTCGGTAGGTTGGCCGGGTGCCATACTTTGAAGATCAAGTCGCCTTCGGCGAATTAGAATTCCGTTAATAGCGGGATTGACCCCAGTAAACCGAATTTCTATTTTGTGGTTGAAGACATTGACAGGAAAATGGTACGTCCGAGATTTATGCATGCCACCATGCTCAGTGTAAGGGCTAAACTGTTGTATAACCGATTCACCCTCCACAAAGACATCAAATAGCCGATGCTGGGATTTGTTTGATTCAATTTCACAAAATGTCAAAGACACCACAAACGCGCCGTTCGGGACAGGGATGTTGTACCAAAATGACCCTTTCCTCCATCTGCAGCTGTGACAGACCGGGGAACTGTCTATTTTGCCCTCGTGGGTTTTCCAATACCCCCCGCCTGCCCCATATGCTGCATCGTCATGGCCGTAATATTGGTCTTTCAAAAAGAGGTTGCCATCGCCATCGACAAGCTCCTCTCCGCCGCAATTGATTGCAGCGACGACATTGGATTTGTCGACGATGCCTTCGTCGGACCCAATTTTTGTATGCTTTCCCACAAACACAAGGTTCGCACAGCGCGACAATCTGAGGCGTGGTTCTTGTAATGATTTAGCGACGTCCAGTGTAAACTGCGTCAGCTTCCCGTTTTTAAATCGAACTAAAAAAAGGGTACATTGATGACCACCCATCAGTATGGAGTCCGGTTTTGGAAGAACAGATTTCTCAGTACTCTTTTTTGCTGGTTTGCGAAGAACTCTCTTCGGTGTGCTCGTCTCTGTCGTATCATGCACCTCCTCCGCTACTCCTTCTTGGTCTGTCGGCGTGGGAACAGCGGCCGGAGCAGGAGGATCGACTTTGCCGCAGTCCGTCAACGTGACGCTTCCGTCATCGAGCGAATACTTCCCTGTATCACCCTCCGCGAAAGACAACGAAAATCGAGATACTGACACCAATGTGTCCAAGTGGATGATTTCGAAGTAAAACAATTGGTCACTCTCATCTCCGCGATAAAGAAAAACGAGGAAGCCCCCAACAATCTCCATGACTCCATGTTTGTCCAGGTGAAAGTCGGCGTTTGACCCATTCAATTTTCCCGCGTCTGGTCCAGCGCAGTGTATGCGCAAGAGGCCTTTGGATAGACAATGGACGAATAAATATTCTCCATCACACGCCATGGAGGATGGGTCAAACGACTGAATGTCCCGCGAGTCCAGCCGCAACCCCAAAGATGCCGACTCATTGCCACGAACGAAAGGAAAAAACACGTTTGGCGGGGAAAACTGACGCAGGAAATTCAAACCCATACGGATATCCTCGTCCTCAAACGGCCTTGTGTGAGCCAATATGAGGTGGACGGCGTGCAAAATATCAGAAGCTGAGCCGCGCGAAATACCAAATTTGAATAAAAACCTGATGAACTGTCTTGACGCATCCTCGGAAATGCTACTTGAAGCTTCGTTCATCACAATCTCGACAAAAGAAGATCGCAACGAAGTCAGTCCTTTTTCCATATCGGGGGATAAGGGGATGTCGTTGAACAAGCTCAGGGGTTCCATGAAATCAGCCAAGGCAGTCTGAACCACGTCTAGCGACTCTTGAAACAGCATTGGATCGGTGCGGCAAGCACTTTTCATCACCACCAGCCCCATGCGGAATCCTACATCTGACAGTAGCGCGGACAGAGGCGAAACCCCTGGTTTCTTTTGCATAAAAGGAGACGCCTTCTTCCGCGGCGACTCGTCAAACGATACTAATTTTGTCTTCAGCGCCAACTTAATCCGGTGAAAAGTGACCAGTGCGTGTTCTACCGACTCCGTGATCCCTAAGGTCTTGGTCCTACCTCCGGTGCCCATGGCAACCAAAGAAAGCAATGCGTTCTGTATTCCATTTTCGACAACCTGTTCCGGGTTTCTAGACAACACACCGTTCACCAGTTCCTCGTACGCTTGGCGGTCCAACGCGTGCATTTTCACTTGGTTTAAGTCACTGCGGTAACCTTTCCCCACAACGAACTGGCCACGAAGTTCCAATTCTGCGGAACATGCTGCTTGGGCGAGACCATCCGTGTCCGTGAGAAACTGGTCACAACGCAATAACAAGTCTAGCCAGTCCCGGTTCTTTTGATCGTTCTGTACGACAGGCGTAATGACGGCAGCCGTCGACTTTGTAACCAGGTTACCCATAGGAAGGCGCGCCGGTTGCACTCACTGCTTCAGCAGAGGGCGACGAACAAGGTGGGTTAGTGCGGTCCAGTCCGCAGACTTTATTCGCTTTCTCACGGTCCCTGGTTGTCGAACTTGTGCGACTTGCACTTCTATAACCATGGATACGTACGGCGGACCAGGGGGGGGGGGGCGAGATTGGAATACATTCGTGGACGAAGGGAAAGGAGTGAAAAATGAAGAAAGCGCGGGACAAACAAACCAACCAGTGGGGAAGACTGAGTCGTCGTCTATGTTCGAGATGTACTCTTGATACGTGGAGTTGGTATACATGGGACTGTACATGTATGCACTCGTACGTAGACAAAAGCAAGACGTGATGGTTCTGATGTTCTGATCAGATACACGCACGATCTATATGGTCTGTCGTGTCGTGGACGGAGGTCGGTTGAAGGTTTTAGCCAATGTACAGGGCATACCATTGGAGCACCTTCAGTTTTCGATATCTTTCTCCACTCTGCGGGTATTTCCCCACTTGTTTAATGGACTCATGTCCCAGATTACTCGTATTTTCGCTCGTCAAAAGAAGACGTTACGTCATCATGGCGTACAACGCGCCTTTCTGCAGACATTTTCGCGTAAATCATCCTCGTGTAGCTCCAATGATTGTTGAAGCTCTTTTAATTCAGCCTCATCCTTGCCACCGTCATACGAAGCAATGATTTCTGGAAAATATCACTACACGAACTGTTACGCTCAATACGAATTGTCACTTTTGATGCCCAGCCGTCTATCGATTTCGAGAGGTCATCCCAGGACATTTGAACTAAAGTATCTCTTATATGGGGGAATTTATTTAGTTGAGTTTCTGCCACTCGTTGATATTTACTATGTTGCTGCTCTGGCAACGACCTGAAATTTTTACGTAATTGTTTTTCTGTCGCCAATTTTCTTTTGAAGACGGCTTTCGTGTGATTCTCGCATCCCCTTCTTCTCTTGTTCTTTCTGTTTTCGTCCAATTCCAGTCAATATGTCACTGCATATTTTGTCGAATTCGGGTGGACCTGCCATTTATAAAACTTTCACTGGCCAAAATATCACTGACTTTATATGTCTAAAGTTTGGCCATGGTTCTTCATGAGGAGATAAACACCGCGCTGAAATCAATAGAAACCAGTACAGCTAAAGAGCCAAGGTCCTAAACCACTCGATAATGGCCACTATAATTTTAACTACCCTGCAAAGGCCATTTGGGGCTTTTCAATGATGATTGAATGACCCACAGTCAAACATAGTCCAATTCTGGTCGATTTGGTGGTGAGTACTTAATTCGTCACCCTCATTGCTGACGCTGTGTTATGTTGAACGAATTATATATAGACACAGCACAAGGATGCAAAATATTCGTCACCCTCATTCCTGACGCTGTGTTATGCTGAACGAATTATATATAGACACAGAACAACACAACGAGCCTTTCGAACCTGTGGTGCTGTGTACGAACTATGAGAAAAGACCATCCACACAGCACAAGCGAGAACTGCGACTGTCCATTGTCCATGCTCTGGGGTCTCTGGGTGGTGGTGTCGTGATGTACTCTAGGCTGCAGGCTGCAGGAAAGTGAAAGCGTTTCTCTCCATGTGTTGGTAGACACTGGATAGTAGGTATGTGTACTTCTGTGTACTTCTCCCGTGGTGGGGCCGGTATAACGTTCGGTTGTTAGGTACGTAGGCTTATTCGCTTGTAGTAACCATCTCTGCTGTTGAAATAACTGTCCGTCGGCGGGTCGGTCCATTGGTTGTTTCGACTCACGTCCACGGCGCTTCCTACGTGTGATTGGGAAGGAACACGTGTGTTGACAGCTTTCCGTGTACGATTGTCGTCTGCATTCAAGGCAGCGCGCGAGAAGGCAGTTTGGAGGCAGGGGCTGTCGCACCGCGGTGTGCGTCGAGATCTTTAACAAAGAATCTTTAACAAAGAATCATGTCAGAGGTGGAAAACTACGACGACTCTTTCGAAGAGGAAGAGTACGGGGATGATGATTTCGAAACGGGCAGCTTAGATACTGGATCTCAAATAGTCGAGGAAAAGTCCGTCCAAGAGCAGCCTGTGGTCCAGCAGCCTGTGGTCCAGCAGCCTGTGGTCCAGAAGCAGAGAAGTACGACGAAGAATATTCCAAGCACGTCCCCGATATCCAAGTCCACGAAGCGTGAGACGTCACCCTCGTCGAAAAATACCAATAGGGACAGCACAGAAGTTGAAAAGCTTAGGATAGCGAACGATGCGTTGCGGAACCAACTGCGCGAATTCGCAAAAGCCCTCGATGTATCTTTAAAAAACAACAAAAAGATGAAAGAAAGCAGTTTTTCAGGAGGGTCCAAGTCGATGAAAGTTAAAGCAGAAATGATGAAAAACATGCAAAAGAAGATTGAAGTGTACAAGAGAGCCAACGGCGAACTGAAACGGCAACTGCGAGAAATGAGGGACGCGGACAAAGTGGTCGCCTTGGAAAACCTAGTGGGGCAGAGAGATATTGAAATAAAGAAACTAGCTCGTGACAATAAAGCGCTGCTTTCTATCCAGCGAAGCCAAGCCAAAGAAATGAATGCGAGGGAGACGGCCAAGTCGGAATGGCCTCAAAAAATAGTATCCTTGGAAAACGATATCAGAGTTTACCGAGAAAAATTGAGAAAAATACGCGAGCGGGACATGAAATACATGGAGGAACGGCACGAACAAACGGAAAAGATGGCAGATTTGGTGAAAACAAATCGTCGGTTGAAAGTCCAGATGGAAGAAATGAGGAGTCAAATCGTTGCCTCAGACACCACCCTGTCACCACATGTCCCTCTCCCCACTGTGAAACTGTTAGAAGACAAGGCGAAGAAATTGAAGACCCAGGTGAACTTGTTGGAAAAAGTGAAACTCCAAGAACAACTGAAGGCGAAGCGTGAAATAAAAAGACGAGACGAGGATCTGATCAAATTGGCGGAAGAAAACAAGTCGCTCCGAGCAGAACTAGATCTGAAGGAGAAGCAAGTGCGCATGCAAGTCCTGCAAGTCAAGAAGGTGAAAAAGCAATTGCAAGATATTGTTGTCAACGACGAACCTATTAGCTTGCCGCGCCGTGTCCCCTCATTTGTACCAAATCAAGCGCACATTTATGTTCCGGCGCCACCAAGTAAAGGAAGTGCAAATTCCAAACGGCATGCACCGGCCAGCTCCGTAAATCCATCCCCACTAGTCAATAGCCGGTCCAATTTGATGGCACAGTCTAGTTCGGAGACCGACACTCACCCGGGGGAGGCCGTGGCGGCAGCGAAGACAACGGAGGCCGTGGAGCAAGGCGAAAAGGGGTTTCAAGCCGAGTTTGAGTCAGATCCAGATGCAGAAATGGCGGCTATAAAACTGCAAGCTGGCTTTAGAGGATATACTGAGAGGAACAAAGTTGAGCAAATGAAACAAGAAAAGGCTGCCGAAAATGATGCGGCGGTCGCTTTGCAATCACAGTTTCGTGGTTACAAAGCACGGCAAACAACAGCAGCGCAAAAGGAACAACGAGACCGAGACGACGCATTCAATGCTCAGCAGCGTTATAATGCAACGAAGAACAGAAGCGACGAGGCAAACGAAGGTGCAAAATTGAGCTCTACGAGAAACGCCACCGCTGCGGAAATTCCTCCAAGAGATAATGTCGATGCTCAGACACGCGAAAAGCCTAAGGGCGCCCTGATCAAACCTGCCGGTGTGAAGAAAAAGAAGAAGAGATACTACTGATTTAAACTACTATTATTGAATTAAGCTGCTTCATATCACGTTGTAGCAAGGTAATCTTGCGTGTTTTTGTGTGTAATGTACGAATAATGGCCTGCTGCTGTATAATGCAATGTCGTCGGGGCTTTAGGAGTAAACTAGGCAAGCGGCAAGAAGTGACGCAGCAACAACGGCAGCTGGTCGTCCTCGATGAGCTCGGTTTTGTTCCCGTTCGTAGAGACGTTTAAGATGGCTCTTATGCAAAAGCGGCAATTGAGTCACACCGGTTTCAACACCCAGTTGGGACGCCGCGATCCGCGCAGCACCGTAGGCAGAGCTGCCATGTACATGATATATCCCTGAAATAGCTGATTGCAAACCCCTATGAGTGAGCGACTGCCAGACCCCTTGCGTTAGCAGGGTCCAACTCTGAAAAACGGACCCTACGCAAACAACACAACTGTTCGTTCCACCGGAAAATGTTCGGCGTTGTAAAACTGCGCAAATCATATCACCTAACTCGATGCCGGCGTTTTTAAATAGGAAAGAACACACTCGATCGCCCTTCGCCGCCGCTGACGCAATGCGTTCAGTCAGCCCAGCGACCTGTGCTTTCATATCCCCAATTGAATTCGAATACAGGGTGTGGTATAAATCCGACTTCGTCCATGGAGGAGATAGATCAAAATGCTGGGATAAAAGTGTTTCAACCATGTCTAAATCCCTCGCTGAAAAATGTACATGCGTTCGACCTTCTACAAGTTGAAAATACAAACGTATTGCTGACAAAGCAATTTGGATAGCAGAACCTTCGTCACCAATCAAATGCCCACCACCGCCGCAACGAATAATTTTGTCGTGCGACGAAACATCTGGGGGTAATAGAGTGCAGCAACTCCCTGTCCCGGATATCAACAAAATCCCTTCTCCATCTGTTACCGCGCGCAAAGAAGCAATAGAGTCTGATATGATCGTGATGGCTCCAGAGGCGTTGGAAAGGTATTTCGGGCACAGCTGCGATTTTAATTCTATTTTCAGCGTCTCGATCACTGGTTTATCTTCCGCACCACTCAAACCAAGACCTAGACAGGTCAATTTCCGACCCAATAGAGTTGGGTGGGTAGAATACGCCCTGATAACAAGAGCACTAACTCTCGACGCAATAATGTTAGGTCCAACGAGGGCTAGATTGGTCCCTTCCTTTGTTTCAATTTGGACCAAAGTTTTCCCAGTTTCATCAAAAATGGCAAGTGTGGTTTTGGTTCCTCCACCCTCCACACCGCCGAATAAGCGGTAGCTTCCCATCTCTTCGAGTCCAGCAGGATAGAAAGATCCAGCGTGTAGGTTGCTCTCCTGTCACATCCTTTCAATGCACTGTCCGTCTGAGGCAACGACTGTCCATGCCTTTCTCCGCGCATATACCGCCAATCGCGTAGGGTGCGACAGACAAGGTCATCGATGGGCTCTCGCTCTTGGTCATAATCATAGGATAGGAAAGTCTCATTACGACTATACTGTACTATACTGCGAACTTTTAGTGGTACCCCATTTCTGTTGATGAAAAAAAGCGACAACATCAAAGCCCTTGAATTCCTTGAACAGTGCCATCAAACACGAAAAAGTTCATTTTTCTAGAAATACCGCTTATTCGAGGAGTGAAAAGTCGGAGTTTCTTTTTGTGGGACGAGAAATCTAAGCCCGTCTCCTCTTTCGCTTCTCGGACGGCGCAAGCTATCTCAGTCTCACCCAACAAACGCTTACCCCCAGGGACAGAAATCCTCACCGTGTTCGAGCTGGGGAAATTTTCCACTGTCATTAAAACAAGAGGAAGCTCGTGCGGTGCCTTTGTCATTCTTGCCACGTTCAAATATGGCCTAAAGCACGCCTTTCTATGTGCCTCAAGCTGCATCAAGCTGTAGCGAATTTCAACATTCCGCTTCGGAGTCTTTTTTCCCCATCCAATTGCAACTGGAATATTGGACGCCCAAAACTGTTCGGTGATCTCAGAAATAGAGAGCGACTTGATAGAAACCCCCAAGAAACCAATGACTTGCGGCTCCATAGGTTTTTTGAATTTCTTCTGGAGTTTATGCAATTGAGCAGGAGTCACCAAAGGAACCAGATTCGAATTATACAGTTGTGTTTGTTTCATCATAGACAGGCCAAGGCGAAGTTGCTGCAAATCGTTGCCAATGGCTTTTGATTGAAGGAGTTCTCGTGCCACAATTTTCTCTACGTTCACCGGTCTACCTCCCTGATGACGGGGTTTAAACAACATGATCTCGTCTTGTTGAAGGTGCCGGATATACGAGTCGGTAAAATCAGGTTTATCGGGTGATATTCGAATGGCTTTGCGCTCAGGCAAATAATCTATTTTGAGATTATGCGCATTTCCTAACGTTCGAATATCCTCACTTTCAATTGCCAAGCTAGTCTCCAAGCTCTTGCGCACACGTGTCTTCGGCTTCCCACGCCCTTTTCGACCTGAATTTTGTGTTGCACTGACATGAAACGGCGATCCCCAGAGCAACCTGAACCTAGTGCAAGCAGGCTGTCTTCCACGTAGCACCAGGTTTGTAGCTCGGCTGGCCTGGCGAGTATTGAAAGCTAGAAACATTTCCGCACTAACTTGTGGCAGGCATATTCTCTCCTAAGACAGGTACCTCGCCCAGAACAACCACACGTAGCCCTTTCGGCGTTGCTACGGCACGCACGAGAGAATATGCCTCTCTCATCGCCCATCTTGATCATCTCCTCTGTACACAAATAGAGAGCACCCCACACAACGCGGCAAGTCACACGATGAACCTGTTCGGTTCGATTGATCTGTCGATCAGAACGAGTGAAAATAGGGGGACAGTTCAGACCCATGCATTCGTGGTAGCGGGCGGTGTACTTGTGTACGGTATATATCTGTTGATCTACTGTATATCTGCGAAAAGAAATTCGGAGGAAAGTATACCAAAAAAGCCCTCGTTACTTGGCGATTTCCCTATGGCGATTTGCAATACATGTATTCCGATTTGCAATTCCAATTTTTGACGTTTTAGTAGGGGTCTACCATTAGGTGGATTTGCAGAAAATTGAGTTCCATTTGCATTTTCGATTTCTGGAAATTCCTTAAATGAGTTAAGAAGGAGAGTGGAAATGTGTTACAGTATTTTGTTATTTTGTGTGTGGAATAACATTTAGTGGTATGCAAGTTGTTCGGGCCAAACAAAAAAAAGTTCGCCCCCGAACAGGTTCGCCGAACAGTTTCCTTAAAAATCTCTACCAACATAGTAAAAAAAAAAACAGACCATGAAAAAATAAATACAAAAAACATACGCAAGATATTATCTACTATCTACTAGAAAGAGAATTATATACGGACACAGCGTCCTGGAAAACAAACCATCACTCCTCGAGTAGCACTCAGCGGTAAGGAAAAAAAAATGTTCGGTCCCGAACCGACCGAACAACTTGCATAATAACTAATAATTAATTATTATGAAAATAACATTGGAATGGTGGCGCAACTCCAACTCCAACCCAAACTCAATATTTTTTTTAGTTCTACCCCAATCCCTCACTGAACCTTTACTAATCTGGAAAACATCAATTGTGCAACGTAAACAGACCACACAGATTTTTGGAAACACTCCATAAAGCAAATATTCTACAATTCACAGAAGAAAAGACAAATGACATCTCTTGCTACAGACTATTCACGCAGTGAGCTACGAGCCTGGGCTATGGCACACCGAGAACTTGGTGTAAATGGGAACTCTAAGAACGCAGACATACTCAAGGCTATGCGAGCGTTTGAGCAATCTGATGAAAGAAGGTCTAGCAGGACGGCTTCAACAACAAGCACTGGGGAGTATTCACGCCGTGAGCTACAAGACTGGGCTATGGCACACCGGGAGCTTGGTGTAAATGGGCGGTCTTCGAACGCAGACATACTCAAGGCTATGCGAGCGTTTGAGCAATCTGATGAAAGAAGGTCTAGCAGGACGGCTTCAACAACAGGCACTGGGGAGTATTCACGCCGTGAGCTACAAGACTGGGCTATGGCACACCGAGAACTTGGTGTAAATGGGAACTCTAAGAACGCAGACATACTCAAGGCTATGCGAGCGTTTGAGCAATCTGATGAAAGAAGGTCTAGCAGGACGGCTTCAACAACAAGCACTGGGGAGTATTCACGCCGTGAGCTACAAGACTGGGCTATGGCACACCGGGAGCTTGGTGTAAATGGGCGGTCTTCGAACGCAGACATACTCAAGGCTATGCGAGCGTTTGAGCAATCTGATGAAAGAAGGTCTAGCAGGACGGCTTCAACAACAGGCACTGGGGAGTATTCACGCCGTGAGCTACAAGACTGGGCTATGGCACACCAGGAGCTTGGTGTAAATGGGCGGTCTTCGAACGCAGACATACTCAAGGCTATGCGAGCGTTTGAAAATGCACCGAAAACTCCGCCACAAACAAAAAGATCGGGAGATGATGCGTCTCCAAATGGTATTGCCGAACTTCACCGTGGAGATAGTTCCCAAATTATATTTTCAGAAAAATTGAATCGCCGTGAACTTCAAAAGTGGGCTATGGATCACCCTGAACTTGGTATAAACGGTAATTCACCGAGTAAACTAATTCACGTGACAATGAGTAACTTCAACGCACAAAACGATATACACAATGTCAACCAAATGAAAAGGGAGGAGCTTCAGAAGTGGGCTATGGACCATCGGAATCTTGGAATAAATGGGAACTCAACAAACCAGGCAATACTGGATGCCATGTGCAGGTACGAAGTAGGTAATTATGAAGACCGTGTAACACAAATGTCGTTACCAAATGATAAAAGATCGCTACGGTATCGTACAGATGGGAGTGGTAAAAACGGTCGATGGATCACGAAAGATTGTATCGATTATCTCGAGAAATATGATATCTCTTTCCACTCGGGCGAAACAACTAAAATTTTAAAAGAGAAAGTTGAAGCACACATGTGCTCACATGGTGAAAGTCGACCCAATCGGAAGCGATCAAGTTATATCGATTTTAGTGGAAGAAAGGGCTCATACATATTAAAGTATTTAACACAGCTTCCTGATGGTGACTCCTGTTTGCTTATGGTACATGCAGACTGGTGCGGTGCGTGTGAACGGGCAATGCCGTACTTTAGACAATGTGCTGAACAGAGTAATGACGATTCTGAACATTTTGTGTTGATAGACGAAAACACCGAGGACGAATTTGGAGATGAATGGTACAAGTACACCTTGGACAAGTTTGGTGACTCTTGGGACGACTATGAACTTGAAGTTGGAAATTACCCATCCTTCATTGTATTCAAAAAACGCAAGGGGACTTTGCACAGCGAAACTCTCAAGCCAACGACTTGGTTGGACATTCTCAATTACATGAACGTGCCAGATCCATTCGATAACGTCGCCGAGAGTTATGAGTTCATTGCATGCGACGAAAAAATTGAACGCGCTCAACCCCATCGAAAGATAGTACTTGAAAACACGAAAAATCGAGATTTATACACGGGCAAGCGGAATGTGGATTGCCTTGACCCTGATAAAGCAGATGACTGGCAATGTGATCATATTATCGAATGTCAGGTGTGGCAAGCTGTTTGGTGCAGTATAAATCACGATCAAAACAACGTGCATTTGTTCAGTGTCGTTCAAAAACTTGCAAATGGTCTACACAATGCCAATGTCACCGAAGAACCTTTGAATCAAGCTAAAGGTTATGCTTTCAGAGAATTTTTTTCCCGGATGAGAAAGCTCGGTATCCGATTGGGTGAAGATCCTTTTCGAAACCAGTCAGACGGTATTAGTAGTTTTCGTGAGTTTCTTACAAGTATTGACTATTGCAACTCCCCCCAACGGGGTAAATTAGCTTCGGGCGACATGATTGACAACGGCTCATGGATTAAAATATTAGAATGTGTGGATGGCGTAGCGGGTGATATGAAAAGAGAATTGGATAAGCTATTATACCAAGGACAAATCCAACTCACTAGAAAAGACGATGACATGATGTCAAATTACCTTAGTTCATTGAGAAATATGAGCATTCAATTTACCAGGAATGATATATATTGAATATCGCTTGATCTGTCGACCAGACAGTTCAGACCCATGCATTCGTGGTAGCGGGCGGTGTACTTGTGTACGGTATATATCTGTTGATCTACTGTATGTTATCTATCATGTATGCACTCATCTCATCATATCATGACAGTGTTCTTTCTTTCTGCAAGCTCTACGACCTCGTAGTCAAGACTACTGTAGCGTAGTTCAGTCTTCAGTCTACCAGTTACTGTACCAGTCGTCATGTCGTCATTGTGCATTCGACCGACGTAGTAGCAGAAGAATCTTTGACGTGGAGGTGACAAAACTTGATCGTGTCAAGTCATGGGTTTGACGAAGACGCTCGGCATACCTTGGCATCGCGTGAAGTTATTGTATGTGAGCTTGCCGCTGATTTCGCGTGTACTACATAAGTATAGACACATTTGATTTCCCGTTGCTATTGCGTCGACTGTATGGCGTCTTCGTCAGTTGCCGCCCTTCGAGGCTACCGCCGGTTGTTGCGGACGGTACGGGGCGCATTTGCAAACGATGTGCCCGCGTTGACTGCTGCAAAAGTAGAAATTCGTTCTCATTTTGAAGAGAATAAAGGGGAAAACGAGGGCAGTAAAATTGATGCCATGATCAATGATATTGAAGACGTCGTGCAATTTTTGAATCAAAACGTTGTTCAAGCAAAGTTAGATGCAAACAGTGGAGACTATCATGTCAAAATAGAAGACTCGCAAGCGAATGCGTTTTCGACAGAAGATGTTAACCACGTAAACGTAATGAGCAAAGACGAAGAGTATGGGATTGCCCCGCCGGTACAAACAACTTGCAGTGCGTCGAAATCAAAACAAGGAGATTAAAGTCCATTTTGTATAGATTGATGAGTCAGTAAAGTGTACATTTTGACTGGCATTAATTTGTCTGACACGTCTTCTTTAAATAATTCTTGGTTCCTTGGAGGTTGGTATAGGATTGCAGCTGGTTAGGGAAAACGATAAGCAGTTTTGTGTGGGAAGAGACTAAACTGTGCGAGGAGAACTCTGTCAAGACGTCCCTGTACAATTGGGGTTTGGGAACAACCGTTCATCTGAGAACATGATACGAAGTAGTACATTATTCAATACAAAATACACATATGATAAGATAATAAGTATACTATGAATAACTTATTAAAAGTTAACATTGCCGATGACAATTTTTACTGTTTGAGTGACGTGAGTGAAGGCCTATCATTATATAACCGACAGAGACACAGCAAGTGTTGTATATACATATGATGGAAAAAACAAAAAAATATGATTATTCGACGATCTAAACCTACACTCACGAATGAGACGGGGGGGGGGGCTTTTCTCTGTCTCAACTGTCCTTGCGAGACTTGCGACCGCCCTCACTCACCCCCAGAAAATGGAACCAAGCCCCATCCTGTGTGGAGTTCTTCATAGTTAAATAAATATTTCGAATTTAAACTTAATACTTAATACTGAACATTTTGGATTAACATTTACGTTCTGGGTTAACGGGTTAATATTAAAATGCGTGAGTTAATACATTTGTTTTTATTACATATGTTATTATTTTGAGTTCATACATGGTTTACCGCGTGAAAAACAAACACGAACCTTCCCTTCACTTTTCCTGGAATTATTAATAAAAGCACTGATTTCTCTGCCCGATGGGTTTTTCGTATGCGCATACAAGATGCGCAAAGGAACACCATCAATCGATACGATTGTGTCTCCTTGGAGGACTCCTTGGGAACCAGCATCTCCTTTCGGGCTAACACCTGTGATAACTCCCCCCGTTGCTATGTCTAAGAGCAGAGGGTCTTTGAATTCTTTCACAAACTGCCCGTTAGTCGCAATAGCCGCCTCGATTTGTTTACCCACTTCCTTGATTTTCGCTACTTGCAATTGTACCGACGTCATATTGGCCGCTTTCCCCTCGGTGGCAAGAATCGCAGACTCTGTCGGTCCTTTCGCTTCTTCTTTGGGGATTTCTTTCGCCGTTAAGCGTTTGTTTTGGGCTTCCATTTCTCTGAAAGCACGGGACAGCTGCGTGTATTTTATGTCAAGCGACAAATACTTCTCGGTTATATCTTTTAATTGTTTTTTCTGTTCTTGGATTTTTTTTTCTTGCAACTCGATCAAACGCTGGCTCTTTACTAGGAGTGAGGCATGCTTAGGCCGGGTTAACATTTCCCGGACGTTCAGTTCTTCCGGTGAATTCATTGCTTTGTTTTGTATTCCTTCGCGAAGCAGATGTCGATTAGCCTTCGAGTGGGCGCGTATTGGAGTGGGCGCTTGGCAACAACCGGTGAACGACATTCGTTGACTAAATGCCCGGGGCATGTGGATATTTCTGTGTCAACCGCATAATGCAACAGTATAATAATCGTTGATTGCCGAATGATCGTGGGGTGATTGTGAGGGTGCGTGCGTGTAAGTTAAGCGACCACTCGCTGCATTCATGAGGGAACTTTAAAGGTTGTGCGCAGAACGTAGTCTACTTCAGACTTTAAGTACGACTATGTGTGTGTGTATGTTAGGTATTGTAGTTAATAGACTACGTAACAACAACGAACGGTGATACGGTGATGCGCACTGCTAGTTGCCAGGTGGTGCCAAGGGTGGCGAAAAACAGATGCCGGCTGCAGTCGTCGTAATCCTTTTACGTCGGTATTAGTAAAACGCTCTGTCAAGTCTGTCAACAAAGATGATAAGATGATTGCAATGGTCTGTGGGTGCAACGTGATGCAAGTACGTGCAGTGAGCGGGAACATTCCGGACGCGACCTACGTGTACTGTACACTAGCACACGCGGGCCCTGGCTCCAATTTGTGCGTGTATTGTGCAGGCGATTTAAAAGACAATGTTTTTGCTGATTTGAACTTTGAACGGGGGCTTCTTAGAGTTCTTGGACATGTCAACTTGGAGCTTACCTTACCAGATCACGTGGAAGCTAGTTGATCGAGACCAGTTGTTGTTCACTGGTGACAATGGGGAACACGTTCCCGGCGTGCGGGGAGAAGCGCGGCAATAGCGGGAATGAGAGCGCCGACCGGGAAGAAGGTTGTGTTGTGTTCAGTGAAACAAACGAGGTACTTCCTGCAGAGTCGAAGATTGTTTTAGAAGAGCAACCAGTCATAGTGCCTAGCCCAATAATAACGAAAAAAAAACGTCAGAAGAGAGACAAAATAGACCGGGCGAAGGCGCAATCCCCATTCGGAGGAACGCCCCGTAGTAGTGCCTCGTCCTGAAGGCAGCAGTGGACTCAAATCCCTACCGTTTCTGTCACGTTTGTTTTATTTTTTGAAAAAATGGAAGGATAAAATTTCACACGAAGCATGACAGCTATAGTGATATTTTAGGCGCGCACAAGTACGTACAACAGGTTATTTTCTATACCACAACCATGCATGCCTACCAACAAACAAGAAATAAAAAGAGCCACATTCAATAAAAATGATGTCTCGGGTGTTTCTCCAACCGTTTTTGTATCTATATCAACTAAGAGAGAGAGAGAGAAGCTTGGCGAGCACTGGTGAGTGCGAACATATATGATATATGGTGATGGTGTGTGTCAGGGTACTATAATATTTCATAGCTACTAGTAGAAGTCGTTGATAAATTAACAAGTGTGTGTCAGTGTGTACGGTGTACGAAGTTTTTAATGTCAGTACTGTTAAGGTGAGGCTCAGCGAAAACAAGGTTACAAATCCCCCTCTCCCCAGTTTTTACTCTGGCCGGCTTTATATATTATTATTGCTTTTGAAGAATACGAGCACATCTGTGCGGCTGAGTAACTTCGTATGATGCATAAATATTAAATCTCAGGTAGTAGATGACGAAGAGCAGTCAGTCCTCCTAGAATGCCTGGACCTGCCTTCAACTACAAGCTGCAATTAAATCCCTCTTCATCTTCTATCCTAATATCATAGTAGTGCCGGTGGTCCAGTTACTGTGCAACTGTGCAATATTGGTCTACGGAGCAGTAGTGGCGATAAGTAGCACAGAGTGTATGTCCTCACCATATAGTTTGTGGGTTAGACAGCAGAGTCTGTACATTGCATGACTGAGATCGGGCAGCTGTTCAGTCACTCGAGAAGTATGTATAGGCCGAAGCCAGTCGTCATTTTATCCCCCGACCGGTCGGAGGCCGGAGGTTGAACCAGACTCTCGTTGCCCCCCCAAACCATGTACTAGTGCGATCGTTACATTTGTGTATCGTACCATGTCTTCAGAGTAGAGAAAAGAAAATAAATGAAATGTATTAATATTTCGCCGCTCGATACACTCTTCTATCATCACTATTCATTTCAGGTAAGAGGACAGTGAAAACGAACAAAACGAAACAGTCTAACATGGTTCCTCCTGGCCTGGCATGGACTCCATACTGTAGAGGATACACTTCTTTAGTTCTGCGTCACTAGCGGGGCTCGGTGGTATCAACAATAACTTTCTTAATTCACCCAATGATTCATACGTTTTTGAGATAGCTTTCATCTCCTCGTTAATATCGCTTCGAAGTGTCTTCAACTTGACCGGGTACGGGAGTACTTTCCCTTCGCAGTATGTGTACAAGACTTTATTGTCGGCCGAATCGTCTTTGCTAGGTACCACCTTTACAGATACGAGTGGAGTTGTCACCAAAATATCAAGGACGCGCGAAACGTATATTTCACCAGAGCCGCAAGCCACTGCTAACTCTGGTAACGTCTGAGAACCACCAGTCTGCAACGCTGCAACGATCTTTTCTGTCAGAGCAGAGGTCTCGTCCCACGACAGTCGTGCTGTCATCGGGCAAGACCAGTCCACACACGAACGCCTGAAAAAAGAAGACGGCTATGCCTGGCTGTTTCGACTAGCAAAAGAATGATGGGGAACGGGTTGAGGCTCGTCGTTCCGGGTTTCTGCTGTAAATGGCTAGGTTAGCGACACGGCTGGATTCGATGTGTGCACTCCGTTGATTGACAACATTCCTACAATGCAATGCAATTATGAAGTTAGGGAATGTCGATGCGGACCTCCTATCAATCTAATTCGCGCAGTTCCGGTATTACTATTACTACGCCATACACATATTACATATCTACGCACGTAGAATACTCTTTTTGTTACTTGTTAGTATCGTTATAATACTATCGAAAGATTCATTCAGCCTCCTCCGTGCCGCGAATGCCATTTAAATTTAACTCCCCAAACGTCGCTCGTGTAGTGCTAGATCGTTTGACTTGGTCCTTCACACTGCAAGTGCGTATTTGAATGGGTTCCGTCTTTTCTCCACGCCCTGTTTTGTTGCGGGCAGCAAGGCGAAACATGTAGTCAGTATTTTCAGATAACTGTTTCACGGTAAACGTGTTGGTCTCGTATGGCTTTAGAACAGACCCGACTATCTTATATTTTTGCTTGACTTTCGAACTTAACGTTTTCGGTGCTCCGAAGACAATGATTTCTTTGATGGGGTTGTTCTTATGGACTTGGTGTTTTTCTGATTCCTGGACTAGCGGCTCCCATTCTAACTGAACTTTGGTAGGATCTGCGCTAATGATGACTTGGTCAGGATCGGAGGCCCATTGTATATTTCCTGGACGCTTCCAAGTTCGGATCTCTTTCGACGGTTTGCTGTCCGCGCCACGGCCCATTCCGTTCACAACTGCGACGCGCGCGAAGTACTTCGTATTTTCCGCCAAGCCTTCCACGCGAACTGCGATCGAATTCTCATCAGTTTGTTGATTTTCGCTCGTCCAAGCGTCCAACTTCTCCTTCAGCTTCTTCGAAGAGTTGATTCTGCACTTCTCGGACGCACGTAGCCAGTCAATAAATTCACCCTTGTCGATGGTCTCGCTGCGATCCGTGTCAAGTTCTTCGAAGAGCCTTTTTAACACGTCTGGTTTCTCATCTTTGCTTACATCACTAAAGAACGTTTTGTCCAACGATTCGATGACGTCCTCAAATTCATCAAAGCTGATGCCACCATCACCGTCCGCATCCCAACCACGAAAAGCCTTGTCGGCTCCACTTTCAGCAACTTCGGACACCTCCCTGGCACACATCTTCGTCTTCGCATCAAAGACTTCGATGATATAGCCGTTAACCGGGAGTTCGGAAATTGGGAGACTTTCGGGGGGCGGGGATTTATCAAACGTCACAACGATGGCCGCGCCAGAATCTTCCTTCGCCTCTACTCGCTTGATGGTGGGCTGGCTAGGCGCAGATGGGGCGACCGTCCCACCAACATCCTTGAACAACTTGCGAATGCTATCATTCGCTGCGACATCGAACGGGGACAAGCTATACATTTTGTCAACCACATTGACGGCCGCTCTTCGCGTTTGCAACAAATACTCGACGACGTTGCATTGCCCTTGCTGGCTGGCAAGGAACAAAGGGGTGCAATCAGCAGAGTTTTTGGTGTTAATGCGGGCCCCGTTGTCTACCAGCAATTGGCACAGCTCTAAATTGCCGTTGTATGCTGCGTAGTGGAGTGGGGTATTCGAATCGCCGAAGGGTGTTTTATCCGGCGCGTCCACAATATTATGCCCTCGCTTTCGGCTCAGCTCAATGAAATGTTTGACCATGCGGACGTCCCCTTCCCAGGTTGCTTTGTGGATATCTGTCTTGTTTTTTTTTACGGCTTGATCGGCAAGTTTTCGCAGTTTGTTTTGCCCCTGTTTTCCGATCCACCAGTCGGTGAATTCTTTCTGCGACAGCACCCCATCTTTCTCGATGGAGTCCAATTCCTCCATGATGTCATCAATATTATTCTCTTCATCCTTCAAAAACGTGTCGTCTATGTCGTCAATTAAATCTTGCAATTCGTTTTTGCTAATCGTCCCGCTGCCGTCGGCGTCGTATTTCTTCCACGATTTTTCTATGGTCACCTGCATAGCAATAGACTCTTCTACGTTGTCGGCGAGTAAATCTTCCATGCTCATGGTGTTCGTCCGAAGATATTTTATACAGCGTCAAACGCCAAAACTTTTGTGTGCGCCCGGGGTCGATTGCGATACGAGCAGAAAGAAATGTTCGTTGCGGGCACGCCTATCTCTGTACATGGGTGGCGTAAAGCGTTCAATGTCGTACGCCCTCCCTCCTTCGTTGATCCGTAAACCAACTGCCGTCCCGGGCACAATCTAATTTGAAAAATCCACGTCTGCTATTTCGCAACATCATCAAAGCAATGGCACAGCACTGTTCTTCCTTGAGGTGGATGAAAAATAACGTCCGCGCGTTGGTGGATAGGAACGTTCCGACGAAAGCATACTTGTATGTGTAAAGAGTGTGGATGGTGTTCAAATCATGTTTTCGAACCCCCAGCGTGTAACGTGTAACAGATCTTGGTAGAATGAGTGGTAGTACTTCTACAATACCACCTTCCCTTCCTGGTGCATATAGACATAGCATTGTTTAGCGTGGCGCTGGGCAGTGGGGCGGTTCGGCACACATTCATTCACTGATTTCATGGATGGACCTCCTTGATAATAATAAATAATGGAGCCTCCGTCCGCGCCTCCGATCCGTCCACACGTTTTTGATTATTGACTACCATTGATTTCTTATTGTACACGTGCGTGCTCGCCTGTTCGGTGTTGCACGAGTAACCCCTACATCCATTGCAGTCGTCTTCCCGAAAATCAAGAGTCTTGTTGTGCCTTTTTCACGGCAACAGTATCCCCCTTAGCGCATATCCGACATGGCGCGCTGCCGTCTGCTCTGCGTTGCATTCTTGGTTGCACAGAGCGCCCTTTGCAGCCACGGATGGACGGACCACAATAGAAATCCTAAAGACCCTGGGTCCGTGGACCATTCCATTTATAAAAAAGATGGAAAGAAATACACGCGCGATATGGATGTGCACTTACCAAGCGACGACGGTGTTCATATTCGCGAGGACAACCGGTCCATTGTGATGACGAAGGTGCACTATCGTGTAAGTATTTACAATCGCATTTATCAGGTCTATCATTTAACCAACGACTAACACACGACGGTCTTCATACGGCTTTTACAGAACTTTACCGACAAAAAACGTTTCGAACGCTTCGACCCACACCAAAAAATTGCCTCTCCAACGGAGGCCAAAGGGTACATCCAGCGGTTCCATTTGGAAAACGGCACGTTCATGGTATGGTCCACTCCTAAAAAGAGGTACATTACTGAACACGAAATGAGTTTTATTGAGTTTGACGACGGCATAACGCCTCCAAAGGAACAATTTATCGACGAAGCGGGGAAACCGTATGATATAATATACAATGCAGCAAATGGTGCCCGATATCGCTGGAAGGCTCGGCAGCGGCGGGGTAAGACAAAAGGAAAATATAAAAAGTATGGTGGGGCAGTTGTTGATGCTAAATTGCGTGCGGCAGCAGCAAATGGTGACTACAATCTTTGTCGGAAACTGCTGAACTACGAACATGCAGATGTCAATGCGCCTGACGAAGATGGAAACACGCCTGTACACTACGCCCATGCAGGGGGCTGGGTCCACATTGTGCGGTATTTCGCACAGCATTCGGGTGATTTGGAGCGCCCAAATAATGCGGGACAGTGGCCTTACGATGTATACGAAGAGATGGCAAAAGATGATGAAATTTTGAGCGACTTGCACCATGAAATGCAAATGGTCCACTACAACCATTTTGTCCGGGATCAGAAACACGGCAGGAAGCCAAAAACGTGGGAGCCAGGGTCAAAGGCGTACCATCATCGACGAGGCCAGCCAATGGGACATGTCCTGCCCACTGGGAACCCAGAGACTGTGTGGCATCGGCCAACACATCACAAACATCATCCCCACAACGCGAACAGAAGAGACTTACGGCCTGACTACCGTATCAAGCCGGACCGTCAATGATCAGATAGTCAGAGTTTTAACTTGTGAATCCTTTATAAGTACCTAGGGTGTATTCTAACAGAAAAGAATACCGTTGAAGTAGTGTAGTGGTGTACAGAAGTGGGGCTAACAGCCAGCTGTTTGATAGGAACATAGACACTACTATAGAAAGTCACCACGCTATTTTTTACGTATTTGTTCGACCGACGATTCTTCATATTTACATAGATTCGCTCGCCAGAAGCAACCCCAGCAAACTAACAGCAGCCATTCTTCCCTTGCTTTTGTTTCGCAACTTTACTAGGGTCGAAGACACTCCCGCTAGATTCAGGCCCGGCCTTTGGCTCTTTGGGCAGTCTTTGGGCAATACATTTGAACAACTCTTGAACATTGGCCGCTGTCTTCGCGGAGGTTCCCATGTGTAAAATTGCGTTGTCAGCGGCATACTCTTCCGCCTCTGCTTTGTCTACTTTCCGCTGTGATTCCAAGTCTGACTTATTGCCCGCCAAAGCGATGATGCAATCCGGCGCCCCGCGACGTTGGAGTTCTTTCACCCAGGTCTTTGCTCCTACAAACGTCTCTTTGACCGTGATGTCGTACACGACGATAGCGGCGGCGGCCCCACGGTAGTACATAGGCGCTAAACTGCGATAACGCTCTTGGCCCGCTGTATCCCAGATTTCAAACTTCACTTTCGTATCGTCCAGATCAACAGTCGATGTCAAGAATGCCGCCCCAATGGTCGGTTCCTGGAACTCAAAGAATTCATCCCGGACAAAGCGAACAACTAAGCACGACTTTCCAACGGCTGTATCGCCCAACAGTACAAGTTTATAGTGACACGTTTTCCCGGCCATATTTGATTAAAACCACAAACTTTAAAAGGATTCAACGTCAGGGGTGTGAGGACTTTTTACGGGACGACGAGCACCTCTCGCAGTGGGACTGCCGAAGACCGAGAGACGTCACACCGGCTCGACGTTTGGTTCGTGCACAATCTTAGTCCGGTCAATGTTAGCTGACAATAATACCAAATAACTAACAATGTCACGCACGCACAGAGCTGACACGCTGACACACACGCATTACATACACACACATACTATCAGAGGCCACGGACTCAGCATCATATCGACACAGCAGGAGAGAGGAGCGCGCAAACAGTCGATGTGACGGAGACTTTTCCATGGTGTCAGTAATGGCGGTGTACTTGTGTGCAAAGTGGGAATACGTATTAGACATACAGAGAACATGAGAGATACGAAGAAAGACGTCGGTCGCATGATGAGTTTGTCGCATTTTTTAACGATAAACCATCGGACAGGAATTCAAGGAGTATTCTTCAAGTACCACTACGTCAAGCGACGGACTCTCTCCATGACACTACAGAATAAACCATACTCGTCTGTACTATTCGATAGGGTCCGTGCCAGGGACTCTTCCAGACCATTCAACTCAGACGTGACTGGTGTGTGCATGTGCCCATCATGCACCTCTCGACACCAACTCGACGGATGAAACTCATCGTGTGCGGCAGTACGCCGTCTCTCGTCGATGCTGTACGCGTGTGTTGTGTTGTGCGTGACGGACCTGCTCCGCCTGTGCTCCTGCTCTCATCAAGTGCACCGTATGGTCGGTCTGCGTCGATTGGATAGGAACTGTTGCACGTAGGGGTACTTGGTGATCCCTAGTGTTGGTACGGCCTTGGTCAGACCCATGTGTAAGGGATCATTATGTATGATAATATGATAATATCATACTCCGTCGTCCGTTCTCCCTCTTCTGATTGCATGATGCCCATGCTTCTCGCTCGCATGCCGTCAACTCAGCCCGTTGTTCCACAGTCACGAGCATTGATTCCATCTTCGCAAGCGGAAAGTTAATCTTACGACCCGAAGAACAGTTGGCGGGTTGTCCCTGCGTAGCCTCAACATGCACTCTGCTTCCATACTCGTTCTTTTCCTCGGCCTCGCTGCGGCAGTCAGTGGCTGTGGGCCCAGCAAAGGGGCAAAGTTGGACAAAGCTGGGGATCCTACGTACGTCTGCCTGGTTATCAATAGTAAAAAAGTGGCATTGTTCATGCCCAAAGCGGACGACTATTCTCGCATTGTAATGGCAGGATCATTTCAAAATAACGATACATGGACTCCGGCGTCGGTTGTAAACGGCCAAGACCAGTGCGTCGAGAGCTTCACGAAAGGGCAGGACGAGTGCAAATATACCATGGTCCACGTGGAAAGTTTGGGCAAGCGGTCCATGGCAAAGGCGTACAAAGTATATGACAGAAATGGCTTGAGTCCGAAAGTGGTCTTCCCTGTCTTAACGGCTGTCATCAGTGTTAAATTAGGCGAAGTAATAGGTATCACGTGGGACGATGGTTGTCATTTTTGTACAGATACTGGTGATGCGTGCGTGTCGAACATATTTACCTTGCCCAAACCTGGTAGTTTCAACTCTACTGTTAAAATATCGGATGCAGCTTTGAAGAAGGATGGACTTTTGTTGGATGGAGAAGGAAAGAATTGCAAAGTGGATGCTGTCGATAAAAGCTCTAACAGCAACAGTGAAGATTGTGGCGCAAACAATGGTGGGGATTGTGACTTAAAAGTGTATGTTGTTTGGACTGGAACGGATGCCCAAGGCAATTATTTGAAAAGTGCATCTTTAAGATTTTCTCGATTTGCCCAATACTCCATCAAAGATATGTACGCGTCGGCAAAATCGAACACATTAGCAATCGCTTCAGAAGTCAAGAGCACGGCCGATTCATTTAGGTTATAATAGTGCTTGTGCTATGCAGACAATCTACGTGAAAGTTGACAGACTCTTTTGAGGGTGCTGGCACCATTTTTTCATCACAGTCAAAACGATGACATACTCAACTCGAAATAGTTTTATAGAGAGACTGATCTTTAACTTGGCTCTTTGCTGCGCAGTACTAAGTACTCAATATAAAGTTCGTGCCTGAAGTTTGTACGAAATTATTATTATGCATAGTGCTTACCAAGTACTTTTTGTATGTTTGTTTGAATAATAAGAAGAACAATACTTATGATATGATATTTGGTTACGTTGTTGTAACGTACGTTATCAGCTAAGGTCTCCAACTTCAATTAAAAGGCCCATCCTTTTTCTTGGCACCAACACCGGGCTGTTTCATGACCTTGCTTTGCCGCCGCTACCACGTACGATTTGCCCTCACTTACATTTGCTGCTTCCCTATCGCTACTGTCTCGTTCATGCAAATATTTTCCAAGTTCATACTGTGCAGAGGCAACACCCAGCGAAGCAGCTTTTTCATACCATTGTAAAGCCTGTTTCAGATCCCGAGCTATTGGACTTTTGCCGGCAATTAAAAAACGGGCAACGTGCAGCATCGCTGGGCCATAGTTTCCCTGTTCGGCAGCTTCGAGCGCAAAGTTAAAAGCCTTCTGTACATTTTGCGGTGTCCCGATTCCCACTGAGTAACAGTACCCAAGCAAAAAGTTTCCTGCTGGGGTGGTCGAAGATTCAAATGTCGCAAATATTTCGTTATCATCTTTTGGAAACTCACCAGGGTTCCCAAGTTCAAAAAATTTACATCTTCCAATCGCATCAAGAGACCCATATTCTCGAGCAGCTGTAAGCCAGAGTTGACGAGCTTTTACATGATCAATAGTGCACCCAGAATTTAATCCATAAAAATAATTATCACCTTGGTCATAAAGATCATTTCCTGTTGGACCTCGTGCTTGGCATTCGTTCTTCTTCCAAGCGGGTTCGAGAGTGGGGCCTTCGTAAATTTCCTTTTTCCAAATTGGGACACGCGCCTTTAACTCGTCTATGCTAAAATGAACAGCTTCTATGGCGGATTTCCGGTGCGGGGAAGAAATTGCAATGATTATGCTGGCTTCCATTACTGGGACCACCCCGACTCGGTGCGAATAGACTACTTTTACGACTTCCGGCCACTTCGTCTTCACCGACTCCCCCACTTTGTACATTTCCCGTAATGCCATTGTTGTATACGCTTCATATTCTAACTTAGTCACAATCTTATTGTCAAAATTGTCCCGTGTAGTCCCAATAAAGGTGGAGACGGCTCCACAGGTAGAATCTTTTGCACGGTTTGTGATAGCCTCCAACTGAAGCCTTCTTGCACTAATTTCCACATAAATTCCATTGCTGTCCAAACATCCTTCTTCGTTTACGCCTTTCGAGTGTTCATCCGCGATCACGCTCATCTTCGCGTGCGACAATTTTTTGCTGCTATCGTCCCGGTCTTACTCCGTATCTTTGTGCAACGTTGGAAGGACAAATACGCGTGCAGACGCGCGTGCAAAAGTCGCCGGGAGGGAGACAAGGAGACTGGTTGGAAAGGCAACCTCGCGATCAGCAGATCAGTGCCACTTCCCTCTATATCTGAATTACAAGTACACATTTAATACTTGATGTTTTTTAAAGTATAATTATATCTACGAAAAATCGATCGGTACTACATAACTACTGCACATACTACACATCTAGATAGCGTATGACTATACGGTACTCATTCATTCACTCCGAGAACTTACGAGCTTACGAGTGTCGAATGAATAATGCGAATTATTGCGAATTAAATGTATGAACGAACGAACGGCACGGCGGGGTGAAGAGAGTTTACTTGTAGCCCATGCATGCGGTTGGCATGCGGTTGGTGATGGATTCCGTCCTGCGCGTGGGAGAAGTGCGCGTGGTAGATGGAGCTGCAAGTGTACGCTGAAGGTAAGTTTGAGGATCCGACCATGGCGTTGGGATCGTTTATGAACTTGCTCCAATCGCGCTGTGTTGGTGTCGGATACTGGACGCATTTCATACTTGGGGGCGCAGCTGGGTTGCTCGCAGTGAGCCCTCAAAGACATGCCCGTCTGTGGCACACTATTTTCGTAGGCACCCTGGTTGTGTACCAGGTACTTGATTATTTTTACGGTACCGAGTTGATGATGACACCTGAGTTCGCACTGTGTCGGGATCTCATGGAATACTTTATTGGTTATGCGCTCGTTAGATTAGGTGCGTATGCCTCCTCGCCGAGGAAACGTGAAAGTGCCCAGACACAATCATTATCCCGGCAAGCTTTAACAACAATAGCGAGCGGCGCGATCACCTTTGAACTGTCACGCGTTATTCTCGAAGTTATCTTGCCAGGGTATTTTCTGAGCTGTCTCCGCTTGGATCGAAGTGCCATGTCGACACTGGTATCGTGCCGTTTCTTTGGTGCTTTTATTGGTATGTTTGCGACTGGTCCGCTGACAAGTCTACTCTCTGCGCCCGTGGTGACCAGTCTTGGGCTTGCTCTCTTGGGTATGATCGTCGGCGCTTTATCATTTTGCACAGGCGAATCGCCGTGTTATATTGTGTATATTGCTATGTTTATGCTGGGGGCGCTAGCTTCAATGGTTTCTGTTGGGTTGAACACAACGGTGCAGATGAATGGCTCAAAAGATCCTGTCCTCGCTAACACAGTCTACAGATCGTTTGGTCTATCCGCAAAAACATTTGTTCCATCCATAGCGAGTTCCATATCCTTGCTGTATACAACAACTGTCAATGCAGATCAAACGGCCGCTATGATTTTTGTACTCAGATGTTTGTCTTTCACTGCGATTCTTGGCGCGAGCTTACTGGCTGTGTCACGGTGGAACGGGCAGAATACCGAACAAGATGATAAAGGGAGTAAGAAACGCCTAAGTTTGAAGGATATCGGCTCGATTCTTACCATCACTATCGCGTACCGGCCACTCTTCGTGTTCTGCACGGTGCTGTCGGCCATTGCAAGCATTGAGCCTATCATTAAAGAGGGGTTTCTGACAGAGCACATGACAAGAGGTTACGGCATGACTATCACCTGGTATAATTCGCTGCACACCTTTGCCGGTGGAACCAGCTTGGCCCTTCTGCTTGCGATGAGACAGCAACTTAAACGCTCCGATGTGCGATCAGCTTTGTTTATCTTATCCTGTATACATACTGTGGGGATGATCTGTTTAAGTCTAGGGCGCTCCTCGTTTTTGGGGGCATGTTCATATATGCTCATCCGTGCAGCGACTGAACTTGCAAAAATTGCAGCGGGGATGTGGACAACACAGTGTGCGGAAGGTTATTGTATACAGCATGGCCATAAATACCCCATGCCAGTCGTCCTAGCCTCCGGCTTAGCTCTGCAGCAAATGTTAGGGGCACTTTTTAAATCGACGTTTACTTTACTCGTGGGAAATCTGTTCAGCAATGATACCAGTTTGCGGGTCATATTTGGAATTCTTGCTGGAATAGGTGCCATTGTGACGTATTTTATGGGACAACTGCCAAACATTCCTGTGGCAAGAAAAAGCAAATGATTGAAAGGATGGGTCCTGAATCGAAGGAAAGTTTTTTTTCCAAATAATTATATTATTTGACTATATGGTTCCGTAGTCTTATGAATATGCGAAGTAACAAGATTTCCTATAGCCCCGCAGTCAGTCCACGTCATAAATGCGTTACATTTGGGGGTTAGTAATATTAATGCTTAGTAGACTACCTAGGTAATAATACTGTAATAGTCGTGAATGAAACAGTTTTCTAATATTTAGAGAAGAACCAATTGAATCACTCGTTCCCGACGAAATAGACTTGCTGTCGAACAGCATGGTAACGCAGGAGGAGAAACTGCAAAGAACATCGTAAACCATTTTGAAAGCAAGTGCGAAGAAATAATTCTAACAACTTGGACGAGTAGAGATCCAGCCGAAAGCCCTTTTCTGTAGTTGCCTCACACGACGCACATGACTAAGAGGCGCCCCCGAATACACTGGAGTGGAGCGAGTAATAGAGCACGGGCTAAAAAGTACCCGGAAGCTGACGATTCTGAAGTTGAGCGCTTACGAGGTGATTTGACCATATCAGATGAAGATTTTGCCGCAACAAATAATGGTTGGGTGAAAGCAGTCCGAATATTTGAATCTCCTAGTATTGTTAGAACCCGTTTGGGAGGGTCCATCATCCGCCCACTTAGTCGAGTTGACTCAAAGCAGTATTTGCCTGTTCTCGACGAAGCTCTCAAAAGTAGACTACAAGCTACTTTCACACAACCTAACTGGACAAACGATCAACCGAGAATGGGGGTTCCGATATGGAGTGATGACCCTATGCGCGCAAATTGTTTCGCGACTGAAGGAATCATAGCAGAACCACCTGAGGTGAGTAGCTCTCATTAGTTGTCATTTGTCAGAACACATAATAGGCGTACCTACTGTCTGAAGTAATTGTTCCGACCAAGGCGCGCTTGCTGCATTGCCCGATTGCTTCACTTGCTGCATTGCCCGGTTGCTTCACTTGCTGCAAGGCGTGGACCACAATATCAATCAAAGGGGAAGATACGACCCACTGCTCCCTATCGCTAGATGGCAAAAACGAATCCGATACCGATTACACCCTGACTAGTTCGTTGAGCACACAACGCGCAAGGTCAAAGACTTTATCAAGAGATCTGTCCTCAGTAAATTGATCAGAATGTGGTGAACAAAAATAGAATAAACTTTCGTCAGAATTGCACATTAAGAAGGAGATAAATTTTCAACGCATTCGTTTATTATAGATTACTATACCCATTCCTATATGAATTTAGTATTGATGAAGTATGTATACTTCGGCGACCAACTTCTTTTACTTTTCAATTGAGCGCGCAAGCGAATTCATAGACGTGAGGATGAGATAAACTCGTTCTACTCTGACACTCGGGTGTTCAGGAGACTAGTAGTTCGATTGCAATTCTATGAGATCTAAATATTTGAATAATTGTATCAATGTTGCAAGCCAGGGCGTTTGCGAAATGTCTCCGCCGCGTTTCTACCGGTCGAGCGGAAATGCAAGCTGATATTTTTCCATCCAGGGTTTTGAAAATTCGCAATTCTCCCGTGTATAGAGCGTCTCCGGCGTTATTCCAACTTCCTGGGTTGTTGAGCAGACCTTTTCATGACCCTTCGGAGTTTGAATGGGTACAGCGACTACATGACTCGACGGATAAAATATTAGAGGAATGTTTCAAGTTGAAGAATACTAAAGTTTCTGACTATGTCGTCGGCGAGACGGAGCATACGTTACACTCGGACGGGAAGTGGGAATGGCATTCATTTATAATGAAAGGTGACAAACAAGAGAGTTTTAAACGTACGTGCCCAGTCACAACGAAATTGCTGGAAAGTATCGAAGGGTTGCAGGAAGGTGTTCCTTTTGCGTATTCTTTTTTTTCTACTTTACAGCCTGGCTCAACGATTGCAGCACACTTTGGGCCAACGAATCTTCGCTTACGGTGCCATTTACCGCTTATCGTTCCTGATGATTGTGGGATTATTGTGGCAGGTGAAAAACGAACATGGGAGAAAGGAAAACTTTTAATATTTGATGATTCGTTTGAGCATGAAGTGTTTCACAATGGTACAGGCGATCGAATAATTTTGCTTTTCGATATTTGGCACCCCGAGATCGAGAAAGAGGAACGTGTAGCAATCATTGAAATGTTTGACCTTGCCAAGAAGAATGGGTGGATATCTGGACACCGTGAATCATGAAAAATCGCGTTTAGAATAGCTGTGTTACAGAGGTGAAGGTTCGTACTTAGCACATATAGCGTATTTCTGAGAAGTAAATCATCATCCATACACACACACTTAGCATATATCGTGTTTTAAAAGTATTGAGAACGAGTATACGCCGCCGCTGTTTGCTTGGATGGCGACTATGGGCTATATCCCCATTTTTCCTTGAATTTTCTGATCTTGCGGGCGTGACTATCGAGGGCAGCTGCGATACCATCAAATCCCATTTTCATGGCCCAGTCCCATGGAGTTTGGTCTAATTTATCTTTGATTGAATAATGAGCCCCTTCTTCGAGCAATTCCTTGACGGTTCGAGAGTGTCCCTTGTACGCAGCAAAATGGAGAGCAGTCCAGCCTTCGTGATCTTGTGCATCAAAATCAGCACCAAATTCGGACAAACTCGAAAGGGGTCGATAATTATCACGTTGAGCAGCCCACATTGCCGGTGTCATTCCTCGAATATCTTTTGCATCCACCTCCACCCCCTTTTCGTCAAGCAACAAGTCCACAATTCTATCGTATGCATTCGTCCCACCCCTGCAAGCCAGGTGAAGGGGGGTGGACAGGTCATCTTCGTGCATTGTCCTCACCGGCACACCATTCTGGAGCAATGTTCTAACAACATCAAAACTGCCTTCTATACACGCATAATATAACCCGTTGCAACCTTTCTGGTCTTCTGTGCGGGGATACAGTCCTTTTAAAAGTAGTTTTTCCACTACTGTTACGTCGTTCATGAGGCACGAGTCAAAATACCGCTTCTTTTTACTGTTAGAGTTTGGATTATTCTTAATCAGCTTTCTAATAAATTCCACTATATTAAATCGTGGTTTTGCCTGCATACCCACTCTCTCATTATATTCCATTTTGACTTCATCGCGATATTGATTCTGCAACTCTTTGTTCATCGCAATCAAACATTTCACTGGAGGCGGCTTTGGCTTTTCTCCGCCATAACTCTTGGGCACAAACGCCTCCTCCTGCTCAGGGTCAGCAGACACCTTACGGTCTTCCTCTTCGTCGGAGTCGGACCAATAGGCCATTTTTGAACGTATTCCAGATAGGAGCAAATGGGAGTAAGAACAATATCTCGCGTGTTTATGGCGGCAGCGGCACAGGACCTGTGGGGTAGAAAGGAAAGCCCCAGTCTCAAACGTTATTTTTTTCAGGCAAACATTGTTATTGAGTAACAGCAATGAACTCAAGAAACGAAATAAAAGAAAAATGACTGCAAATAGTGTATTATACTAAAAGTACGAATGACTACGGCCAGAGTCATAGAGATATTACAGGACGATTCTACAACAGTTTGATACTTGGTGAATGGAAACCGGTCCTATGAGGGAGGTGAAGGAACGAGGAACGAACGAGCGGACGGACGAGGAACGAACGAGGAACGGGGGGAGCAAGCCTATGAAGTGAAGTGAAGGACGTGGGGAGGTGGGGCGTGGCGGTGGAGAAGGGGAGAGAGAGGGGGCGGTGGAGACGTGAGCATTGACGTTTGTGATTGACGGAGAACCATGAATCTATCTTGGATTATCGCAGTGGTGTCGTGGGTCGGGCTCTGCTGGGGGAGTGTCCGAGCGGACCCAGGCGACAGGGAACGATGGAGCTTTGCGACGGGTGGTGAGGTATACTCCTCCCTCGCCCTCTCCTCGGACGGGGCGACGGTGTATGTGGGGTCAGACGACAAGAAGGTCTACGCGTTGAAGACGTCGGACGGGACGGTAAGATGGAGCTTTGCGACGGGTTATTGGGTACAGTCCTCCCCCGCCCTCTCCTCGGACGGGGCGACGGTGTATGTCGGGTCAGGCGACAAGAAGGTCTACGCGTTGAAGACGTCGGACGGGACGGAAAGATGGAGCTTTGTGACAGGTGGTTCGGTATACTCCTCCCCCGCCGTCTCTTCGGACGGGGCGACGGTGTATGTCGGGTCAGAGGACTTCAAGGTCTACGCGTTGAAGACGTCGGACGGGACGGAAAGATGGAGCTTTGTGACAGGTGCTCAGGTATACTCCTCCCCCGCCCTCTCCTCGGACGGGGCGACGGTGTATGTCGGGTCATACGACAAGAAGGTCTACGCATTGAAGACGTCGGACGGGACGGTAAGATGGAGCTTTGCGACGGGTGGGCAGGTACAGTCCTCCCCCGCCGTCTCCTCGGACGGGGCGACGGTGTATGTCGGGTCAGACGACTACAAGGTCTACGCGTTGAAGACGTCGGACGGGACGGAAAGATGGAGCTTTGTGACAGGTGGTTCGGTATACTCCTCCCCCGCCGTCTCTTCGGACGGGGCGACGGTGTATGTCGGGTCAGAGGACTTCAAGGTCTACGCGTTGAAGACGTCGGACGGGACGGAAAGATGGAGCTTTGTGATAGGTGGTTATGTATACTCCTCCCCCGCCGTCTCCTCGGACGGGGCGACGGTGTATGTCGGGTCATACGACTACAAGGTCTACGCGTTGAAGACGTCGGACGGGACGGAAAGATGGAGCTTTGCGACGGGTGGGCAGGTACAGTCCTCCCCCGCCCTCTCCTCGGACGGGGCGACGGTGTATGTCGGGTCACTCGACTACAAGGTCTACGCGTTGGCACAGGCGTGTGATACGACGTTAGTCGGCGTGTACTGCATGAATGGAAAAACGAGTGCCCAGTGCCCCCTCGGAACATACGGCAACGTTCCTGGCCAGACGACCGAAAGTGCCGCTTGTCCGAACAAGTGCCCACCCGGCAAAGGCGGGAATCGCCCAGGGCAGTCCACCGAAACCGCCGCTTGCCAAACATGCGCAGCAGGGCACTATACGGCTAGTCCCGGCCAGTCCAAGTGTCAATCCTGCGCGGCCGGCACGGCCTCCGACTCAATCGGCGCCCAAACGGCCTCGACGTGCCAACCTTGCGCAGCCGGCACGGCCGCCGCTGGTCCCGCTGCCACAAAGTGCAAAGCATGTGGAGCGGGAAAATATACGGCCATCCCCAGCCAGTCCCAGTGCCAATCCTGCGCGGCCGGCAAGGCCTCCGACTCCATCGGCGCCCAAACGGCCTCGACGTGCAAACTTTGCAAGGCCGGCACGGCCGCCGCTGGCCCCGCTGCCAAGGCGTGCCAACCCTGCATTGCCAACTCGTACGCACCCAACCAAGGCACGGCAACATGCCTGCCGTGCCCATCCGATGAACTCGCCCCCCCCGGGTCCGCGCGATGC
>Ga0099797_100221_pt1 | contig 37366 bp, 11 predicted proteins | sample Uncmet_Sort48C_1_FD_89871 | JGI IMG/M metagenome (GOLD analysis project Ga0099797, IMG submission 89871) | Marine eukaryotic communities from CALCOFI LINE 67, Pacific Ocean - C012_Sort48C_1 | ecosystem: Environmental > Aquatic > Marine > Oceanic | place: Pacific Ocean: Monterey Bay | collected... | reverse complement strand
CTAAGTCTTGCTGAAACTAATACTGCGAGTCTTGCTGAACGCGCTCTCTACAACGCTCGACTAACACAAGTTAGCTCTGCATACAAGAAAAACAAGAAACAAGACCCAACACAGCATCCTGATAATGGAATTTCCATGGAAGACTTGGTAATTTGGTGGAGAGACCTGTGGAAGGCGGAAAAAGAAGAGAAGGAGAGACTAGAAAAGGAAAAACTGAAAAAAGAAAAACTAGACAAAATGAGAAAAGCTGCTGCACTGAGTCGACTACTTACTGTGAGGATGGAGAACGATTTAGAGAAGAGCTCAGATACTACTGCAGAGAGGAACTCAGATACGAATTTAGAGAAGAAATCAGATAGTACTACTGCAGAGAAGAAGTCAGAGACGAAAGCGAATTCTCAGAACTCAGATGGTTCGACTAACAGTGAGGATATCAGTCAGGATATTTCAACTGCTTCTTCACCTAACAATGAGGGCAAAGACAAGACCATTTCGATCACAGCTTCGAAAGAACATCAAAAGACTCTATTTATCGCAAAAGAACATCAAAAGACTCTATTTATCGCAAAAGAGGACGCTGCCAGAATACTCGATGGAATAAAAGCCATAACCTGTCCTCCGAAATTGTTGGTTCCAAAAAAGCCGGGACAAGATGACGATGACGCTGATTCGGAGGAGGGAGAGGAAGATGGATCTGGTGGACCTGGAAATTTTCGGGGCGCAATGGCCATGGGTCGTAATGTGGCCAGGCGGTTTAGTACTGCAGGTAACTGGGTGAAGACAGAAGCCAAATATTTGAAGTCTGGCGTGAAGAAAGAGGCGAAACATTTGAAGTCGACTGCTGTTCATCTTCCGAGTACGGTGAAGTCGACCGCGCATTCGGTGAAAACGTCTGCTGTCAATGGTATAACAAGCAACGTAGTACCTGGAATGCGAAAGCGGGGCAGTTCAGGTAGGCTTCAGAAAGACGCACAAGGCTCAGAATCGGCAGACGAACAAAAACTGTTCGACTCCATACGCAAAGACTCTGAACGTGAGTCAGAGCGTGTGGAGTCAGAACGCGTGGAGTCAGAACGCGTGGAGTCAGAGGGAGACGCGAGCTTGACCGAGTTTTTTGAAGTGCAAGAAAAAAATCAGTCCTCTCGCCAGCAACGCGATGTCAATGAGGCTGGTCAGGAAGATGCGAAGAAATGCGATGCCAATGGGTCTACTAGCCAGGAAGATGCTGCTACTAATCGTGATGCCAGTGAGGCTGGCCAAGAAGATGCGATGAAATGTGATGCCCATGAGAGCGACGTGCAGGATATGGCACAATGCGATGCCACTGTCAATGAACAGGTGGCAGACGAAGTCAATGAGCAGGGGGCAGACGAAGTCAATGAACAGGGGGCAAACGAAGTCAATGAGCAGGGGGCAGAGCAAGAAAAAAAAGGTAAGGACCTCTTGGAGTCGTCAAACACATCGTCATCGGGGACAGCGAGCACGTCTGGGACGAACATGGCGTCGTCCGGGACATCGTGCACGTCGGAAGAAGCGCCAGGTCAAGAAAAGGATGACTCACACGACGTGCAGGGCGAAGAGCAGCTCGAAAAAAAAGCCAAAGAGTCTCAAAAAAAGACGGAAGCACTGCTTTCCGCCGACATAACCATCGTAATGGATGAAAAAGCGCTGGTCTCCGACGACATAACCATCGTAATGGATGAAAAAGCGCTGCTCTCCGACGACATAACCATCGTAATGAACGAAACACCTTCGCAAAGAAACGAGATAGAAAATTCGGAATACGGTGCCGCTGTGCACCCAAAACCGACTGACTCTGAAGAAGAACCCTCAGACCCAAAAGATCGAAGAGAAGAAAGCTCTCTGAACGAAAAAGCAGAACAAAGACGAGACCATCAGAGTCTGCAAGAAGTAGACGCCAAAAGTTCCAAAACAGCAGCACAGCAACTGCGTCGACAAGCAAAAAAAAAATCAAGGAGAAAAACACCACTAAGCACACACACAAGCACAACGCAAAAGCCTAAACACGATGATCCAAACGTCATAATCGATCATCTCCAAACAACTCTCCAATCTCTTATCCAGTCTGCTAGGGAGACCGAAGAAAGAGCGCAAACAACGATAAAAGAACTAAGACAACCGATCGGCAAGCCTCCTGTAAGACATATTTCCTTTGAAGGGTTGCTGAATCTCGAGCCAGATCCTGGATCCAGTAGTCTTAGAAAAAGACGACCTAAGACGCTGGATTCTGGGCCCGATATCGGTATGACGGCCGAACTTCAAGGGAATATCGAAATGTCAAGCCCTGGTAATATGTCTGGTATGAATATGCCTGGTATGAATATGCCTGGTAATATGACGCCGCTCAGTGGCCCGCTGGGTGCCAGTATGCCTGACCAAAATGACATAGATAAAATGCTCTCCAATATGCGAAATTCCTTCTCCAGCATTGTCTCTAGCATGGTCAGCAAAACGGTGAATAAACTGAGCGGAGGAAGGATCTCTAATTCTAATTCAGAAATTGACTCGGCAGCAAATTCTGAAAGGATCTCTCAGCAAAGTGCACTTCGAGAAAGTGCATTTCGAGAAAAATCAGAAATGTCATTAAGCAAATGGAAAAGCAAAAAAGTCGGAAAAACGTTTGGAGATCGGTTGCGCCACTTAGGTACCGCTTTAGAAGAGCTCCAGTGGTCCCAATGGCACGAAGAAGTTTGCAGGATTCCGGTTGTGGTGAGATTTATTCCGATTGATAGTTCTAACCAGAATCAATTTACTGACGAAGTGTACATGTCAAGTCTGAGAGACTCAACAATGACTGCGTCTCAACAGGTAGCTATGTCCCAAGTAGTAGCTAATCCTTCAGAGTCGTTAGGAGGGCCTGCGCCAGTATCCTTCCGAGATGCTATCATAGCGGCGCACGACAGTGTGAATGCGGTTATAAAAGCCTTTGTCCGGCATTACTTTAGTAATAAGACGACTGAAAATGCTTTTTGTAGATTATCTACGGCGAAAAAGCTTTCTTCGAGTCAGACGCTTTCCTCAAGTTCAAATCAGAGTAGAGAAACAGCATTCACTGAGAAGTCGAGGAATGAGAGCGTAGCAGGAGGGACAGCTTTGAGTAGGTCGAGAAGTGAGAGCGTCGGAGGAGGAACAGCTTTGAGTAGGTCGAGAAGTGAGAGCGTCGGAGGAGGTACAGAATTGAGCAAAAACTCAAGAAATGACGAGACAGCACTAGATGAGAAAAAAAATGAAGACGTGGGGATCAGAAAGGAGACGAAAAAGACACAAGAGAGCAGCAATGATGCTAGCAGAAATGACGCTCCAGCTCCCGACACGAAAAAGCAGACAGGAAGCTTGGCAGGAAGGAAAAGACTAAGTATAACAGCCTTGAGGGAGAGACGCAGAAGCACTGCGTCATTTCCTACGAAAGAAAGTACTGTTTCGTTTCCCACTAATTCTCGCAAGTCATTCGCAAAGGTGATGACGGCGCAATCAGCTTTGACAAGGATGGACAACACTCACACTTCATCACTGAGTGGCGGAAAAGATTGCGGAAATTTAGACTCAGAAAAAAAAATCAGCCTTTCAAAAGGCTTGAAAACAACACTACGCTCCCTCAAAAGAAGTCTCAAAAGAAAAATCAAAACACGTTCTTTCAAAAAGATACTGAAAAGGCGAAAAAGATCGAGGACGTGCCTCACTCAGGCGCAACATGAAGAGCGAATTTTGAGAAGGTTTGAGATGTTGGATAAGGAGCAAAAGGCTTCTGAAGGTATAGGGAACACACAGACAATGATGGGAAGTAAAAAAGGACTTGCCGCTACGTTTAGAATGTTTTTGGGAATTCGACATCATATAGAGTCGTATATTGATAATCTGGAGAATGGGTTTTATGATTCTTCTGATTCTTCTGGTGTGGGTCATGATAGTAGTGGGACTTGTACTTCTAATTTCGGTAAGGATAGTGGTAACGACGTGAATTCTGGATATAGTACACAAGCTGGACCATGGAAAGATGAAGGCTTTTCCGAAGATGTAGAAGAAGACTCTGAATGTGATGATTTTGATAATTGCGATAGTCATTCATCGGGCAGTGAATGGGAAGATGATGACAGCCAGGTTGAAGAAAACGACAACCAGCCTGAAGCAAGTCCCGGGCTTGAAGATCGAGAAAATGGCTCTCATTCCGAAAATCTCGAACATCGTAGGGCTACAAAAGATGACGGAAGAGAGGACGCAAAAGGATTTCTCACACGGAAGATGTCGTCCTACCGCGTATGACGAGCGGTGGAGTTCAGGAAGGAAGTTTCGCTCTCAAATTTCGAACGAAGCAGCAGCTCCATCATTGCTTGGAATGGAGTCCATGATTTATCTCTCTCTGTCGGATTATTGGTTGATTGTAGTGACAGTTTTTTTCAGAGTCCAAAAACAAAATCAGAGTCCGCATCATACCGCATATGATATCATATGTACAGTCTCCCTGGAATTCAATTGGGGAAGTCTTTCCAAATTCCGAACGGTATCCTCAGCCTTGAAGTTAGGATATATGTCATCACTGACATTGTTGAAAAAATCTTTGAAACGAACGTTGTGTTTTCAATGTAAGTTCATGTTGACGATAGTCCCTCATGCGGTGTATGGCGGATGGTGTAGTGTATTGTGCGTGGCCGCATGTGGCGTGAGGTCACGGTGAGTCTATTATCAACAGAAACTTAAACTTAAAAGCAAAAACATAAACGAAAACTTAACTTGTATTCTGATGAGAGTTCTACTACTATGAAGAGTCATGACATGAACGAAATAGATTCAGGAATGACACATCATGCGATGGGTATCAATTGCCTCTTTGGGAGAGGTTCTCAAACAAGGCGCGCATTGTTTTGCTGCAAGTCTTAGTCTAGTCTAGTGCCACGAGGGCGATTTGGTTGTGATATCCGAATGATAATCGGCGAATTTTCTTCCAATGTCTCATTGAGTGTCCATCTTTTTCTTTCAAAGTTTTTCAAATGCGAGTGCGAGTCAAAATGAGTCGTATTTATGCGATCTTTCGAAGCGTTTGCCTGTGCAATTGAATCCATAGCGAAATCATTATCATATCAATGTTGCGCGCATCATCAGAACGGCATTTTTTTTTTTTTTTGTTTTAATTGCAATTTTTCCACGACCACCAAAGCAAATCTCCATCTTGTCATCACGTTCTCGACAATTACCGTTTACATCATCCATCGCGTCTCGACAAGGCTTCTAGACATATGATTGACATTTACATTCAACGAAAATTCCAATTCGTCATCAAACTCAAATTGAATTCCACAGGGTATGTCGTACATTCAGGATTTTTTTTCACATTGATTCGTTCGAAATTCATTGTGCCCATTGTCATATTTGATTTCGAAGTCAGAATTACAGAGATACTAAGCGATCACATTTCAGAATTACAGACTTGGAGCGGTAGGAATTTCGAAGTACCGATGTAAAGCGATCAGATTTCAGAGATATAAAGCGATCAGATTTCAGAAGCAAGCCAATTTTTTTCGATTGATTTGTGTTCATCGAAATTTTAGCTTGAAAGTAAGTAAAGAGTCACTTCAATGCTATAGTATCTCGTTTCGGTTTCATAGTCGTATCCGATTATCAGAGGAGAAGGTCCTCGTATCCAATTATTAGAGGAGAAGGGCCTCGTCAACATGTCATTGCCCAAGTGATAAACTATTTGCAGCAAACTAGTTTCGTGAGCAATGATTTGCAGTGTTTCAAACCCGGTTCCAGTAAGCAGTACCATAAAAAAACTCCTTTCTGAATGTGGTCATGTAGTCCGGCTATATGTCATTCTTGATCGTGTAGTCCGGCTATATGACACTTCTGTTTCATAAGATTTCAACCCATCCATTTCCATCAATATCATAAGTCAACCCACCCACTTCCATTTCATAAGTAGCCACTCGGGCACTCGTTGCCATCAATGTCACAGTCCAGTGACAAAATGATTCTGAATTGAAGACAATTCCTTGAAGTCAATTGTCTGAAAATTTTATGAGAAGGCGTGCTGTATGTTCTCCTCAGATTTCGAACCAAGTAGCTTAGTAAAACACCCTGTTCCTAATCAAGTTGTCAGTATTCAGCTCGTGTATTATCGAAGGCAGAGTCATAGTGAAATTCCGAATCATGGTAGTCTCCCGTGTTTCGCGTCATCTTTGCAGAAGGAAGTCTCCTGGTGGCCGGGGGAAGTGTTCCCAAAGGAAGTCTCCTGACGCGGGGAAGTGTCCCCAAAGGAAGTCTCCTGACGCGGGGAAGTGTCCCCAAAGGAAGTCTCCTGACGGGGGGAAGTGTCCCCAAAGGATGTTTATTCCCAAAGGGAAGTGTCCCCTTAGGAAGGGATGCGTTGCACAGGACAAGTTATGGAGTTTAAAGCCTCTGTTTTGCAAAATCATTTCAGCCTGCATTTTGATCCATGTGTTATTGTCTTCTAAGGACAGAAAAATCAGCATTCTAGTAGAAGCCAAGAAGCTGATGAAAGGCGGAAGTCGAGCGATGGCTATTGCTCGACGTAAACAAATGAAACGTCAAAAATCGATGAGAAAGAATCTGCTAAATGCGGAAGAGCAGCAGCACAATTTGAATAGTGCAGATAATAATATGAACAACAACAATGCTGGTGAAAATCCAGCACTAGATGCCGAATATTTACGAAGAAAAAAGAAAAAACGGGAAGAGTTCACAAGGAGGATGGAGAATTTTAACCGGAGAACATCGCAACTACCCTTACCACGATTGCCGTCGCCGGGGAAGGCATTGGGCAATATGAGAAGGGGATCTACAGCGTATATTCCTATGAGAAGGGGATCTACAGCATCTACTGGTAGAAGGGGATCTACAGCATCTACTGGTAGAAGGGGGTCTCGGTTTCCACCCTTTCCAGCGAGATCCTCTCAGACTACAAATTTCAGAAGTAGTTCTAATTTTATTCCACCAGGGTCCGGCAAAGAGACAGGGTTGGAAAGTCCACAAACTCCCGGCGTCACTCCACAGTCACAACAGATAACACAGTCACACCAGAGAAGGGGCTCAATTTCACAGGCGTTAGGATCAGCATCGAAAATGTTCATGTCTGGGTCTTCACATAGTAGGGATATGACTGTGACTGGAGAGGAGTCACAGACAACTGCAGGCCCAACACCTGTGACAAGAAGCAAGTCTCAGCCTTTACAAACGCCTAGAAGAAGGGACTCCGTGACTGGACCAGGAACGTCTGGAGGAAGAAGAGACTCCATGGCTCAAGGAAGAAATACAAGACGGAGCACTGTTTCCGCGGGTGCCCAGGAAAAACCTGGCAACGCAGGACCCCGCGTTGGGACGAAGAAGGCCCAAAAGAAATTAGATAACAAAAAAGAAGAAAAATATCTGGAAAAGCAAAGTAAAGATCAAAAGTGGCGGGACAACTTGGCGAACGCTCTGGAAGTGAGTGTTGAACCTATTCAATATGGGAGGAAATTCCTAGAGGAAGTTCTGGAGTCGATATTACAGGAGCAAATGGAAAGCGAGCAGCGGAATAGTGAGCGTAACCCGGACAGAGTCAAGGTATCCGCAGAAGGTGTAACGTTTGATGGGAATTTTGCAAATTCGATTGTGAATAATTCGAATGAGAATAATAACAGTAAGGATGAAAATACTCCTAGGGACGGCCGAGAAGGTGTCCGACAAATTCCGACTGTGAGTGCACATGTAGTTTCGGCGGCACAGGTATCATTTTCAGAGCGGTCAAAAACAAATGGACATGCGTCGGAAATTGCTTCGTCGTCCGGAAAGAAAAAAGACCAAACAGCACTCGAAGAAACAAGACCCCACGAAATAGTTACACGGGACGAAGAAGCAAGGCCTGCAGAACTTGCAAAGCCCCCAGAAACAACAGAATCAACACCAGAAGAAAAAACCGACTTTGTCAACGAAGTCTCGCAATTGATTTTGGATAGTTGGCGCAAGAAGAACATAGAAAGCGAAAACACCGATAAGATAACCTTGAAAATGGAAACACTACTAAAAACCGCTTGTGTAAAAGTCTACGAAACTTGGGTAAGTGATTTGAGGCGATATTACGCCGGCCAGAATTCTACACAGCGAGGAGAAAGAGCTACTGTATTCTACAATTCTGCGGCTATGAATATTCCTGCTGCTGTGAATATTCCATCTGTCGCCAGATACTCTCCTCAGCCTGCAAAGATTGAGCCTGAAAGTATTCCACAAGTTGAAAGAGACTCTGCTGCGCTAGAAGATTGGAGGCCGTCTGAGTCCGCTTCCGAGCCCTCTGCTTCCGAGCCCTCTGTTTCCACCACGTCTGAACACGGAGAGCCGCAGCGGGCCTCTGCTTCCACCATCCGAGAGCGGCCCTCTGCTTCCACCATCCGAGAGCGGCCCTCTGCTGCAGCTTCCACCCCACAGGGTGAGCGACACCCTTCAAGTTCCCAGTATCAAGGAGAACGTCCCTCTGTGATAAGAAGTTCCACGGTCCCACAAGGAGAACGGCCCTCTATTCAATATTACAAATCAAACACAACTCTATATTACCACCACACGGAAAGTATCAACAAAGAGAGGATTCGGAAGGACAGGAAAGCAGCTCAAGACACCATCCTAAATCTACTCGGCATGAGAGAAAAGACAGAAGAATACAGAAAACTGACTGTTCAGGGAATAAAAGCTATCACGAACCCGCCTGCAACTATGTTGCCGACGAAAGAATCAGATTCAGCAGATGTGGAAAATAGTAATCTTCAAAGTGATGCAGCGACTACTTCAGGGATAGGACGACTAAACTCTAAATTCAACAGCTTTAAGAATTCTGCGGTTAATAAATTGAAATTAAATAAAGAGTCAAAGTCTTATGGTAGTTTGCCGTGGTCTCCTGCTATTCGTAGCGTTGTGAAGGGAAAGCCGGCGGATTTTGCGAAAAAAAAATCATGGAAGTTCACTTCTTTCAAAGCAACGCCGGGAGGTTCTCTGTTCAAAAATAGTCTGAGTCTCCCATGCTCTGAACAGTCACGTCTATTCGGCGGAGACGAATTGTCCAAATTTTCAGTAAGACGGGTGTTTGATGCGATTCCAAATAGGCAGAGATTTGCTGGAGCCGTTTCGGTGCCAGAAGAACAGTCGTCTTTACCACAAGAACAGTCGTCCTTCACAAGTTTCAGCTTGCTAGACAGCCAGGCAGACGAAATTTGTCTAGAAGAGACTCAAACACCTGGGAAGCAGCCAGAAGACGCTAAGAACCCCAATGATGAGAAGAACTCCGTCACCCAAGAGTTGAGCTTATTTAGCCGAGTGAGAAGCTATCATGAAGAGCATCATGGTGAGAGCGATGGAGACAGATTTTCCTGGTCCAATTGTGATAGTGGTCGGCATTCCCCGAATGATGCCGAAGAAATTGAAATTTCCAAAGGAGTTGAAATTTCCAAAGAAACCATGCTGGATAACTTCAAGGACATTTCCAAAAAAGCCATAATCATAGACGAGCCAAAGGAGCGACGTGACGAAGACTTGCATTCAGAAGCATCATCACAATCTTTTAAGTCAGATTCGCACTCAGTTTCGACCGAAAACTCGTCGGCTTCGACCGCTGAAAAAAGTGACAAAAGTCTAACGGCGACAGAGAATACCACTACCACGACGACTGAAACTACGAATACTGATAATACGTCCAACGCTAGTTCCAACGCAAGTTCTACAAATGCCTCTGCAAACAGTTCTGCAAATGCCTCCCGCGAAATATCTGACCCAAAATCTGCCGAAGTTTTTGGCCGAAAATCTGCCGAAGTTTTTGGTTCACAGAAAATTTCACAAGAAACTACGGCTCTACAGAAAATGTCGCAACGGTGTAGGCCCCAGACTCCTGTTAAATTTGATTCACATGAAGAAGGTGAGCCTGTGAAACCTGAATTGAAAGTCTTAGTCTGCGAGCCTGAGCCATCAACTCCACGCGTATCGCCATCGCTTCCACGCGCATCGCCATCAATTTCACCATCGCAAGAGTCAACTCCACCATCGCAAGAATCAGCTCCACCATCGCCATTATCATCTTCCCCGTCTCCTTCTTTACATTTAAAAACCTTCCTCGAATCTCTCATTGAATCAGCGAAACAGACTGAAGCCAAAGTCGATAAATCTCTGGAAGAGTTGCGACATCTCATGAAGAAACCAGATTGGGAGGGGCCTACCGTGAAGTGTATAAGCTTTGCCGCGTTACCATGCCAGAGTTGGAATGTATTACTTGGCGATATTTCCGGGGAACTTTCTAATCGTTCTCTTTCCAGACGATCTACGAAGTCGTCTTCTTCGCGTTCTACGAAGTCTTCTTCTTCGGTGAAGAATGCGAAAAAAAAGAAAGTTAAGTTTGATGATTGTGAGTCTTCTGGTATTGGCACGAGCAATGATCATGTAGGGGGTAAAAGCACGCATGATCTCTCCCCCCATATCAAGACCACCGGCCTCGCTAATCTCGGCGGCGATAAACTTGCGCATATCGGCGCCGATAGACTTGCGCATATCGGTTCTGATATCGCTCATCTGCGGCATCATATCGGTTCTGACATAGCGCACCATATGAAGACACATGACATCGCAAATCGTATTAGTTCGGAACTGACCCATCTTGGCACCGACAGTCTGAAGACAATTAAAAAAAAAATTAAAGAAGATAAGAAGAAATTCAAAAAAACCGTTTCTAAGCATTGGAAAAGTCCGAAATGCGCGAAAACGTTTGGCGATATGCTGAGAAATCTTGGCGAAGCGCTCGAACAATTTCAATGGGCGCAATGGCATGAGCAGGTTTGTGGGATACCAGTTGTGGTTCGATATCAACCAATGGACCAGATGCCGGGTTATATGGCGAGGAAGAACACGGATAGAAATTCTATGATGTCTGGGAGAAGTTCTATTGTGTCTGGCGCTAGCAGGCTTGACATTGGCACAAATAACAGATACAGCATCACCGACATTCTGATGTCTTCGGCGCGGAGTACTCATGCCGGTTTTGGGAGCACATTGTCAGATCCGTTCGGGGCCATTGTAGGGCCAGTGTCTTTCAAAGATTCAATAATCGTGGCGCATGACAATATTTATCGCGTTTTGAAAGCCTTTGTGACGCATCATCTCGGCAACAAAACCAGTCCTCCGGGGCACAGAGCGAAAGAAAGATCCAGAGAGCGGGAAGAAAAGGGTGGAAGCGATATAAGAAAAGGTATTGGAAAAGGCGTGCTAAAATGGAAAGAGATACAAAGACGGAGAAAAATTCGGATAAGAGGCGAAAGAAGGGCGCGGAGAGTGTTGAGAAAGCGTTTTTCCTTTTCAACGACGGTGTCATCAGCGTTACCATTGACGTTATTGAGTCCACAATGGTCGAAATCATCGTCACGGACAGATTCGGCCGGGAATGGAACTGAAAAAAAGGGGCTGACAGCAGACACAACTGAAACTTATCAGCGTGCTGAAACTCAGCGTGAAGTTGAATCATCTCAACAACAACAACAGCAACAACAGCATCAGTCGAAACCCAGTGAGTCGCGTTTTTCGTTCCGTGATTCGATGCAGTTCTCGTCAATGAAAGACCTAGACAAACGTAAACGGAAGGGGAGGCTACAGGTACAGGAGGAGGAATACATCCTGAAAAGGCTTGGACGGATGGATAAGGAGATAAAAGGATCTGCAACCGGAACAGGGAACGGATCTAGCAGTCAACTGGCGCATATTTATCGGAAATTATTGATCGTGAGACAGGGTCTAGACGAGTACATCAATAATGTGGAAAATGGATTCTATCCGGAAAACTCGGAGAGATGGAAAAAAAAGGAAAGCGAGGAAAAGAAAAAGGCATTTAATGAAGAAATGAAAATGATTGGGAAAAATGATGACGGTAAAAAGGATCAGAATGACTGTGACAAAGAAAAGAACGGCGTCCACTGGGAAAGAGAATGTGACAGAGAGAAACAAGAGAAAGACTCTGCTGCCACGAAGCTTCAAGATAATGCGAAAGACAATGATAAGACAGGCACAATTGGGAAGGAAGAGCCACCCTATGTTGGTTTTGAGGAGGAGGAGACGTCGCCCACTAATAACAATTCGAGAGAAAACACCCCCAGAAAAGAAGAAAACAAATCTCCCAGAAAAGCAGTTAGATGGTTCAATCTTGGAGAAGAAGTCAAGGCTGGTCGACAGGACGCTAATTTCAACAATGCGATCAATGTTATTGGCAGAAAGGACGAAAAAGTGGAAAACTCAAGGAGTGTCAATGACAAGTCAATAGAAAACACAATAGAACACTCATCATCAATGGGAGGTAATATCACCTCAGACGGCGGCATAAACCCTTCAAATGGAAGTAGTAGTATCAGCTCTGCGATGGGACTCTTTGCAAAGGGATTCTTCAACAAATTTTCTCCGGGGCGAAAGTCCTTCCGCGTTGAAATTTCTCATGTTTCTTCAGGGCGTAAGTCAAACAACAATGCTTCGCGTAAAAACTTGAGGACTGGTGCTTCTGGTCTGAGCAGTGCTCACGATGAATCCGCAAAACTGGAAATGGCTTTAAGCCATGTGCCCGCGGCAAGCCATGCCCATGTACCAAATACCGCCGTTATAAAGAGTAATCATCATGAAAAAAGTTTTAAGCCGATATTGAAGAAAGAAAAAACGCAAAATGGATGACATATTGAAGCAAGAAAAAACGCAACATGGATGAGTCATAAGTTTCTAACCCAACCGATGTCGAAAAAACATACCGAATTCGAAAAAGCCAGCGTCGTCAGGATCATTGCGGTCAAAGACAGTCAGTAGGAGTAAGTCCAAGACCAATGCTGTCGAACTGATTTTATCAATGCAGTTATCGCTTCGCGAGAGCCCTGGATAGTCATCCTGATTCGTATCTCATCTCGAGGAATCGCATCTCATCTCGAGGACCACAATCCCAAATGGTGTCTGTTTCGATGTGCGAGTTGTTATCGATTGAATGAATATGCGAGAGTTGTTATCGAGTGAATGAATATGCGCGAGCCGTTATCGAGTGAATGAATATGCGCGAGTGTTTCAAAGAATTTCCTGAGTCATGATGTCGTCGTGATTCATAGTGCGTGCAAGCTTTAAACTTAGATTAGCTGGAAGATTGTTACCTTAGAATCATGGTGAAGGACCATGACGATGATCATTATGAAAATAGATTGCGAACAAAAGTATCTTAGAGTCCTGATGAGGAACAATGACATGTGGCACGATGATGATGGGCATGCTATAGATTGTCAACAAAAGTACCTTAGAACCATGATGAAAATAGTGAACAAAACTTAAAGTGCACCAGTAACGACGAATTTGATAAACATACTCTGGAACATGAAAAAAGAAGCGGAAGTATCCGAAGCTGTTTTAGAGTCTCAAGCTGAGAATCTCAAATTGAGATGGCAGGTCGAAAAGCATCGCCAGTCAAGGTTTGAAGCCGAGCGTCAGTGTTTATCTCGAGTAACAGTTCAGGCGGCAATCCGATCCGTGGCAGGTTCTTTTGAGGACTCCTGGATCAGTTGCGCCGTTCATATTTGAACTCAGCCGCAGCGGAATTATAATTTATGTCTTTCTCACAATGTTTTCAGATATGTTTGACTCAAGATACGTTTTACTCAAGATACGTTTTAAACTCAAGATTCTGATACGTTTTTGATTCAAGATAGCAAAATGCGGCTCTACAATTTTCTCGATTAGATTTCAGCCGATTCTCGTCCATGGGCCCTCGACGGTGTCCCAGATCATTATCAAATTTTATGATTTCGTGTTCTCTGATTGTGAGTCTCTCGTTCGGGTGTACAGTATTGGGAATATCATATGGAACACGTTTCGAAATGATTTTTTTCGCGACGGCATATGAGATTGAGTGATCAGACTGAGGGTGAGATCAGACTGAGGGTGAGAGTCAAATCATATTGCGCAACATTGCAAGCGTTCCACGCGAATCAGAGCGATTACGATCTTTTTCTATGCGTCCTTCCTTTACATGGAGTGATTCTATGCGTCCTAAGGTTCTGCGCGGGTAGTGATTCCATACAATCATATGCACAGTATCTATCAAATTAGTCCATTTCAAATTCCTTCTGTCAAACGAAAGAAACCGCTCCAAATCCATTCTGTCCTTCCTCTTTCTTTCTTCAGGGCTAGGTAACGTGACCGAGTCTCGGGATCAAACCCGTTTTTCGGTTTCAATTTGAGTCTGTCAGGTTCTCCAGAAAGAAACCATTGCAAGTTTTTGCCCCTCTTAGAGGGCCTCCAGGATTATCCAAAAGTCTAGAAACCATCGTTATCTGCTCTTAGGATTGTGATTATCACAATATCATCTGGTAAGGGCGCAAGTAGTGCGTGGTGTATTTCCAGAAGTCTCGAGGTGATTTGAATTCCGTTTTCAGTTTTGGGGCCAGTTTCTCGTGTGGGCCAGTTAATTATCATTTAATTAGTAAGGGCGTTAAACGTATTGAAGTATACTATACAGCTAACTTGGTATGTGGCCATGTTACAGCTATAGTTAAAACTTAAAAGAAAGAGTAGTTAAAAGAAAGAGTCACGAAAGAGTCAGCACAGATAGTGAATACAGTTACTAATACACTAATACACGAAATAATGTCATTGATAATGTTGATGTAGTTATCTCGTCTCTTTTCTTTTTATCGTGTTTCTTGCGTGAATCTGAATTCTAAATTTCTGTTTCCTCAAGTATTCTGAAAGAATTCTGAAAGAATCATTATCGTCCGTTTCTTAACCATGTCTCAACCATTTCTATAGTCCCGTGATTCATGACAATGTTTCTCTGAGTTGCAACTATTTCTCTCAATTTTGGTTTCATGACAATGAGTATAATTCCGATTCAGTTTCTCATTCCCGAGTATTCCGATTCTGAATCGGATTCAGTTTCTCAACGTGTATAATCATTGTGTATAATCATACGGAGCGACAGTCATTGAGCGACGATTGTCGTCACGACAACGACAGTCGAATGAAATAATCATACAACCCGAATCATATTGAAGTAGTTTCGCAGTTTTGAGTCTTTCGTTTCAATATTGCTGAGTTACAGTAACAGTTTCTAAACAGTTTCTAAAAAAACCAATTTGAAATCATGTCTGGAAAAGTATTCTTCCGATTCCTCCCGAACCGGGTTCGGAACCCATCGAACCCAATATGGAGGGGGGTCAGGCCGATATTGTGGCTACTGTTTCCGGTTTCCTATTATTTGTCAATGTGGAGATCGCAGCTCTACTACTCTTTGTCAGACTTAACATTGAGTGATAGTGACAGTCCAACAAGAACCTCCCTACTACCAATCTCACTACCATTCCTAACAGGAGTCACCGCCAAAAAAATCAAAATGGTTCCCCGTTCCGTGATCCGGCGTATGAAGAGTAAAAAGCGCGAACAAAGGCTTAAAGAAAAGATAGAACGAGAGAGGAAAGAATTAGTTTGTGAAGCAGCCGAAGAAGTTTTCGGCACAGAATTAGATCCTGATGACCCCCGACTCGACCCTCATTTTCTGGATGCTATGCTCGCAGAGAGACGAAGCACGGCAGAAAGACGCTCAACTCTGCAACGTACGGGAGCAGTCAATTTGGGACTGAATGGGAATTCGGAGAGATCTCCAAGCGATGGTAGGTTTCGCGGTAGTTGTAATCAGGGTCATGGTAGTCCAGGATACGGCAGTAGTAGTCACGGTCGCGTGGACTCTCCACGCGTCGATGGCGCGCCAGATTCGTCTGATGATCCATTGTCACCTGTGCGGGAAGGAATACATCGGGAAGAAGCAGATGATACAAGTTCACAGCGTGATAATAATATGGATCCTATCACGCATTCTCCACGGAAAAAGAAACACGGAAGCCACAACAAACATCACAGTGGACGTAGAGAATCTGCCGCAACAATGGGCACGGCGCAAGCGAGAAAGAAAATCGAAGATGCTCTCCGGGCGGAAGAAACGAAAAAATTGAAACAGTTGGAAGCGAAAAGATATGTGCATGCGGTGAAATTGGCAAACGCAATAGAGCAAAGCTCTCTGAGGGTGAAAGAAGCGAAAATATTTTTGGAGGAGTTGGGAAAAGTATTGGAGGAAAAAGAGGAGACGTTGAAGTCAGGTGAAGAGCTTGAGGATGGTAGTAGTGCGGAGGAGACTACTTGTACTTGTGCACAAGTAGAAGGGATAGTAGCTTCTTGCACAACAGTAGGGATAAAGTCTACATCAAGTGGAGAATCAGATCAACTTCAAGGCGTCAAACTTTCAAACTCTCCATCACAGCCAGACTCGATCTGTGTCGATGATATCAGCTCGAATTCTTCTGGCGAGGCAACAAGCGACTTGCCTTCTTCAGCGGAGGCAACAAGTGCCGCGTCTTCTGTCGAATCAGCGAAGAATCCTACCACAGCGACTGATCCAAAATGCATTTTTCAAGAAAGATTGCATTTGTATCAAGATAAATCATTATCGGCAGATAAAAATCACCCAAAAGATTCACATGCGCTCTCGCCTGTCAGGGAATTTCCCGACTCTCTCGCAAGTAAAGTCAACGGCGTCGGCCCTGCTAGTACCGTGAATGGCGGAGTTACAGTACACGCTGGAAAATGCAGCATGAAATGTAGTATGAAGGCTGTTGGAAATGGAAGTAGCGCAGTCAAAAACAACATCATCGTGGGAAACACATTTGATCCACACAATACTCTTAACGCAGATGGTACTCTTAACGTAGACGGCGTCACGATTCAGAACAGGGTATATAGTAATTTCAGCGCAAATATCAGCGCAAACGGAGAAAAACAGTGTATAGCAACAGACACCGTCATTGCAAAGCATTCCATCGCAAAGCATCCCTGCATTAGTACTGTTACAGGACATGGGATAGAAAAAGACGGGAAAACCGATCCAGACAGCTGCTGGATGTTCATAGGAGCGTGGGAACGGGGCAATGAGGCAGATAAGCCTATCGATACCGTCGACTGCGCGCACGCAGACTCAACACAGACCGAGTCAGAATCTGGCGCAACCTCTAGTGACATAACTTCCAGCGAACCCAGTGAAAAGGATCCTGCTGGGATAGAACCCCATAGAAAGTGCGCGCAACCGTATCTAGAGCCTCATAGAAAATGCCCAAAGCTCACGCCGCAAAGCGATACCATCTCTGCGCGAAATGATGTGTGCCAAAAACCGAGCACGGGAGTACCGAATACAGGAGAAAAAATAAAAAATGACGCAGACAGAAGAGAAGACGCAGAAGAAGATACAACAAACGGGCAAGAAAATACTATCGAACATACAGAGCGATTTGCCAAGCGAGAATTTTTCAATGCCAGCACACGAAATGATCAATCTCATCGCGAAGACTTTCGCAACGATCCTTCCGACCGTGACAGTCGTGACGGTGATCGTGACGGTGGTGACAGCAACGCCGACCGTGACAGCAACGGTAATTCGAGTAACTCACCTGATTCTAGCGCAAATTCCAGCTCCAGAGAAGAAGAAACAGAGGAAGACCGGAATGACAAAATTTTCGTAAATGCAATCATAGACAGAATTTTAGGAGAACCGCCCTTAGATCCAGAAGTGGGGCCAGAAGGGGAAGATTTGAATGAGTGTGGTAATTCTCCGATCAATGGGACCAGAAATGGGACCAGTGGTGCTCCAATAGTTGGTCGCAACAGTACTTGGTTTTCTGCAAGGGCACACGTTTTTGGTAGAAGCGATAGTTGGTCAAAAATTAACACCTACAGTAACTCTTCAGACCGTGGCTATTACCGTCCAGAAAACGGCTATCGTCCAGAAAACGGCTATCGTTCAGAAAACGGTTACCGTGCAGAAAATCGCGCAGAAAATCACGAGGAGGATTCAGGAGAAGACTTGTTCCTTATCTACATCAAACGAAGAAACCTACTGGAGCCGGCCTGTTTGGAACTTGTAAAACGAGCGAATGTGGATCACGATCCTAATCAGAATGAAAGAAAACACTCGCTGACTCGAAAAAATATTCACGGTCCCGGAGACGGTCAGCAGACTCATGATGGAAGAAGTCAAACAAAGGATAAACTATTAAATAGTCATGGACAAAACACGACAATGGCCCTCTTTTTCCAAAAAGACGAAAACGGGGTCGACCTTCCCGTAACTGTCACAAAAAAACAACACATTCTCAACGGCCTGGAAGCCATGAAAAATCCACCGAAGCAGCTTGACTTATCAAAGAAGGCTTGCATCACATGCGATGCAAAAGGGAAATGTGTGGAAAAGCGGAAAACTAATGACGACGATGATCCAAATTACGAGAGGCGGAAACCTTTTGCAACGAAAAGAGAAGACTCCATGAACGCCGATTCCATGAACGGCGGCATAATTCCTGATCAAAATCATCCTGAGAGAAATAAAAATGACGAAGAATCGGGTAGTAAGTCGTCGAGTACTCCAAACAACAGAACACAGAGTAATAGCAGCGCGAGTAGTAGCAGCACAACACCGAAATCAAGGACTCAGTCACAAACAACGAAAGACATAGACACAAACAACAGAGCGAAAGACGCACCGAAAAACTTCCCCACCCCAAGAGACCTCGAAAAAATGAGAAGAGACCGGGACTCATTCGACCGAATCGAAAAAAAACAGAGACGTTTCAGCAGGCATGCACGCCGTTTAGCTGTTACAGGAAGCTCAGAAGAAGATGAATCTCAGTGGACCAGGGGCCCGAGTAGTTCGATGAAACGACTTCTCGCAACCGTCAACTGGTCCGCCGGCATTACTTCCATCACTGAACAAGTAAAGAAAAAAGTGGGAAACGCCGCCTCCAGAGCGTCTATCATAGCTTTTCTGAAATCAACAACAACGCCAAGGAATACTAGGATAAGGAGTCTCAGGTCGGGTGTTTCTTCTGAAAGGAGTTTTACTAGGTCCAAGAGGCATGGTTCTGTGCATTCTTCTGTTAGAAGGAATTCAATTTCTTCTTCTGTAAGATCTTCCACGTCTCACAGTTCTCTTCCCTTACATAGGAGATGGCTCGTGGGCAGGGGGTTTGTGTCTTCGGAAAATCTTAACGGAAGAAAGTCAGCTAATCTTGACGGTGCAGAAGGAAGAGAGGGTAAAGACAATGTTGAAAGAAGAAATGCTGAAAGAAGAAATGCTGAAGAAATAACAATGGATGCAAATTCCCAAATTTGTCCGGCGCCTTTCAAAAGACAGGTCTCTTTTTCTGCGAAAGAGGTTAGTATGGAAGGATCGACGTCTGGTAGTGCGCCAAAGCAAATACAACCCGCTTTAGGAAAAGGCGGGTGGAAAATTGCAGCTGGGCAGCAAACGTTGCGGATGGAAACTCCAAGAGCGCAAAGCTTGCCGGCTTCACAACGAAGTGCAACTTCTTCAGAAAGAATGACAGAGTCAGACACCACAGATGCAGACGCTCATCGTAAAGCCAATAGCTGTCCCTCTTCACAGACTTCAGATCATACAGATCATAACTCAAAGTCCGAAGCTACTAAGTCCGACGCTAGTCCTACACATGATAGACATGCCAGACTTTTGAACGCATTGAAAGAACGGGGCGCACTGTCCCAATATGAACGTTCCCAGGTTAATGCACGCTCCACCGGTGGTTCGCAAGATTCAAAAGGTGAACGCGAATCATCATTTAGAAATAGGATCACGTCTACTCCTTTTCAAAAAGAACGAAAATCATTTTTTCAAAATCCCTTCGACGCGATTTCGTCACGTATGAGTGTCATCATGGGATTTCGATCGTCGAGAGTGGCGCCTGTATCGGGTTACAGCGATTATGATGGGAGCTCCCTTTGTCATGGTTCAATTTCTTCAGAAGCAAACAGGACAGAAATTATAGATCAGAATGGAAACAACGAGAATAATGATGACGTCACAAACGATATCGACAATTACTGTACAGAAAATTGGATAGAAGAGCCAGAAGAAGAGCAGAAAACCGAAAACGAACTTCAATTAGAAACTATGTCAGAGGTTAAAGACATTATCAATACACTGACGGAAACGGGCACTGAAATGGAAGAAAAAGCCAAGGACGTTATAAAAACTTTACGCAAGCCGAATAAAAACACAAACGGGAGCCCTGAAAAAGAGGCTGGCCTTTCTGAAATGTACACATTTGATGGGTTCAAGTTGACAAAGAGAGTCATACCACTGGACAAAAAGACTGCTGTTTCAAATTCTTCTTCTGCTGTTGCTGAATCTTCTAAGTCTAGTAACAATGCTGCTGGTAGTAGCAATTCCGGCGCTCAGGCTGGTAGTAGTGCTGCTGGTAGTAGCAGTGATGTTGCTAAGGATTCAGGCACTGTAACTCAGGAATCTAGCAGTAATCTCGGATCCAACAAAAAGTTTCGTCGTATCGGGACCAAAGTCAAAACGATGGAGGCATTGATGAAGAATGAACATGGGCCAACAACGCCCCGCAACAGCCTGCATTCCACAGAGATCAATGTTATTGATTGGACGTACTTGAGACCGGAGCAAAGTGACTCTTACACCTCGACGATGTGGACTCTCGGAATCACCGCTGCAACAGGCCGCCCAACGTTGCCAACAGGCCGCCAGTTAGCCGGAGTCGTGAACTCCACGTTGAGGAGAGATGGAAGTCGCAATTTGAACCCGTTTTTGAGGCCCAGCACTCCGGGAAATTTGGGGAGGAGTAGATCTTTCTCTCGGGCGGGGACAAGTTCGAGAGGATTCGGCGGGCTGAATGGTTTTGGTCCTCGTCGAGGTACTCTGTTTCGCAAAGCAGGCAAAAAAGTTCAAATGGCAACTTTTATGCAGCGAAATGAAGCCTTGGGAAGAGTTACGGAAGCACCTTCCGAAGGTGGAGAAGCATCTGATCTGGCGAAAGCAGGCGCTGCTGCAGCGCAAGATCTCGCGGCCAGTATTGGTGCAACTCATAATGCAAATCATAAACGTGCAAGCTATGTAAGAGGTGTAGGTCCCTTTGGCGCGGAGCCAAGCATTCGTAATGCGGCGCACAAGATCAAATGGGGGAGAGGGTTTGACAGCACCGGAAGAAAAAAAAGAAGGAGATGGAGAGTCAGGTGTGGCAAATCCAAATCCAAATCACGGAGAAGCGAGAGATGGAGAAGTGACCCACCAAGAAGCACCCCACGGCGCAACCATTAAAAGAGTGGCAACGAAGGTCGGCTGGGCAAGGAAAGGACTTAATGTGCACATTGGGCTTCCAGAACTGAAAAAGAGGGACTCAAGTCAGAAGCTTCCGCCGTTAACTAAAACCGGCTCAAAATTTAATCTTTACCGCCGCGGGTCACGAAAAGATAACACTGCAGAAGGAAGATCCGGAGAAAGAGACGACGGTACTACAAATTCTGAATCTAACTCAGCGAGTTTGTCACTGCATGCATTTCCTAAAGTGGTCCACTGGGCCAGTGGATGGCGCAAAAGTCATCCTGCAGGTTCACTCAATCGAAGCGGCTCTCCCAGCAGTAGTAATACGCGAGGTAGCAAGTCTCGAAGGAGTTCTCCGCCTATCATGCGAAGTAATAAGTCTCCTACAAATGATACAAGGAACGATAATGATCCTACAGATGATGCGCCAGAAAAAAAGACTGGACAAACAGCACCAGGTGGAGCTATAATTGTAGGTGAACGCCCTGATAGTGCCGCCAGTAGTTCCGAAGTTCGCCCCAGTCTCAGTGTTTTATCAAACGTATCTAAGTTTTCTAACACATCCACTAAGCGGCTTACGGGTAATAACAGACATACCAACGGCGGACCAACGGGACCTACAAATGGAGCGGGCAATCCTAACGCAATGTCAAATTACAATAAGAACCACAACCAAACTCGCAGTAAATTCGGAGACAATAAACAGAGAACTCTTGAATATGACGATCCCCCGGGCGTGTGGGCAGATAAAAAACTCGAGAAAGCAATCAAAGACGCGTTGAAAAACCTAGCTGAAGCTCTCGAGGAATTAGATTGGGCCCGCATTCACGAGCAGGTTTGCGGCGTTCCTGTCGTCGTGAAATATCCAATCAAATATCCAGGGTCTGCTTTTGGAAAATCACAGAAGCAAAATGCTTTGCAAAATGCTCTTCCGGAACAATTTCAAAATCTTTTTCAGAAGGAAGACCACGATAAAGAAAAGAATAAAAACACGCCCTGTTCGTTCAAAACCGCTGTTGAAAACGCACACAAGGCAGTGGGAGAAGTTCTCAGGATATTCAAAAACTACTACTATTCTGGCGGTTATGGTTCTTCTCAGTCGAACCGATCCACTGCCAACTCCGAACTATGGGCACATCGTACTTCTTCTCCTCATCCTTTGTCGCCTTCTAGCTTGCGCCGCAGTTTATTAAGCCCGAGATTCAATATCGGCAATATCGATTCGTGGCGCGATTCTGCAGCTCGATTGCGGAAGGGAATTTCCAGGGGTATATCTAAAAAACTGCATGCTCTTGATCCTACTTTCGGGGCAGGGAGTCCCGAGCTCAGCCCCGCATCACAAGCGCATTTGGGTATGCGCTCAGCAAGGCACTCAGCAAGAAAATCACCTTCAGCAAGACACTCAGCAAGGCACTCAGCACGCCGTTCACCACGAGTCAGAGACAGTTCCGGATCACATTCAAGTGGCGCAAGTTCAAGCGGCGCAAGCGCCACAATACTGGATAGCCATTTCGTGCAACAGCTGAACAATCTCTCAAAGAATCTAGTCCCGAAATCGCGAAATTCACTCGTCAAGAGAATCAGATTAGATAGAGTTTTGTCTTCGTTGTCTCCGATTTTGCACCCTATGTTAGATCGAGCTCGTTTACTATCAATAAGACTCCGAACTTCTGTAACCAGAACCAAGAGTGGCAGGGAAAAGAAGGCAATTGCGATCCATGCAAGGCCAATTACCAACGAAGAACGTGCTATACAAAGAAATTTAGCACGACGAAGAGATGGACACGACCCCAGACGCAATGGCGTTGTGGAAGATTATGCGGTGCGGAAGTATTTACTGCTCGTGGATTCTAGGTTTAATAAACAATACATGCTGAAAACGGGGGCGAAAAAAATAACGAAGAAAATAAAAAAAGGATCTTTGACGACGATATACGACACATTGATCGACATCCAAAACAGGTTGGATCTGTATATGGAAGCATTAGCACCGCCGCCGCCGGTGGTGGTTCCGGTAGTAAGGAGAAATTCTTCTTCTCTTCGGTATTCAAATAATTCGTATACAAGAAATGGATTGAAAACTGGAAAAAAGTCATCCTCTAAGTCACCGCGTAAAGAAAAGAAGAAGAAAGCTCAGGAAGCCAAGGATAGGAGGAACAGCTTCTCGAGACAATTGTCTTCCTCCGCATTTTCATCGGCAATTTCCGGGACCGCGAAGAATCTTATAGCAAAGTTCAGTCCGAAGTCTAGTCCTGTTTGAAAGAAAGAAAGGAGAAATCTTATAGCAAAGTTTAGTCCAAAGTCTAGTCCTGTTTAGAAACGAGGGACATTAAACGAGGGAAGTGATAAAGTGTTTCTCGCCAGATCTCCAAGTCGTCACTTGAAAGGATCTCGATATTTGGAAGGATTTCGATATTGTTTACACATATTGCATTTGGAAGGATTTCGATATTGTTTACTACACGTATTGTTTTTACTGTTTACACACACGATGCAGGTACATCAAATTTCGCACGGTATTAGTGCAACGTCGATATAGTTACATCACACATTCGCAAGATAAGATATTATCGCAGCGTCGATAACTTGGATCATTTACAAGGTGTTATTGCAGTCATTTACAAAAGCTAGAGATAAGAAATGAATGAGCACGAGATTACTATTGAGAAAAGCTAGACATTCGAAATCGACATGAGATCATTCAGATAAACGAAGTACATTCAGATAAACAAAATGTTACCAGATTACAGGTCGCGTTTCACGGTTTCTTCGGGCTATTATGGCGAGTGTCAGTGGTGTCCAATGCTGAGCACGATCATTCTTGATCATGATCATCGGACAGTGAATCCGAAACGCGATGCCAACCGCCCAGCGAGAGTCGTGCATTGTGATTAATAAATTAACATCATTACGATTACAAACAAAACTTGCAGGATACATTCAGTGACAGTGATTCACAGCAAGCCAGCCCCTCGGTTGGCAGTTGTCTGCACGGAAAATATTATCAAAGAGCGATTGATGTGTGACATCCATAGGACCATAATATCAATGCTGAGCGAGGATTTTAATTGAGAGCTGAACGCTTCATCAGAGAAGCGCTAATGGCACTTATTATCAGAGAACGAAACCCCAAGAATGGAATGTAATACACGCAGCATATCAAGAAACTCAGTTCCAAAAATGGTTTCTAAAAGTTCATTTCTACCCCGTTTCTGCGTTTCTAGAAGTAATTTCTTATCATTCGAAGTTTTGTCGCACGATGATACATATGACGTATACGTCTCCAGGGCTGTCAGTTTCAGGCCTAGATTGTAGGGCCAAATTTGTCGATACCAAGAATCTTCATGATGCTAAGCCTGGTGGGTGGAATAATAATTTGGAACGGAGTCCGTTTCCTATAACAATTACAGTGCAGTGTTGTGACAAGAAATCACGGTGCGAGTGAGAAAACACAAAATGAAAAGCATAGAAAAGGAAACGGCTCATACTCTCCTGGTCTCACACTCCCCTGCATACAGATCCATCTGATTGTTCCAGAATGCGGATCGTTGAGAGTCTTTTTTTGAAAATCCCGAACAAGTTAGGTTTTGAAAGTCATTGCTATTTAGTATTTACCCTTAAGTCATTGCCAAACTTGCGTCCTAAACATTTACCCCTGTACTAACTTGAGCAACACGATGCTGTGATATCGAGACGTGTAGTGCAGTTACTACAATTTTTTTTTGTAAAAAAGGAATACTGCGGGTATCACAGTGATGTAGTTAGTGCCATTGATGATTGTCCAGTATAATTTCGTCTACCCATTATGATTCTGACCATCAATGAGTCCGACCACAAGTGTAACAAATTGGAATTGACTCTTGACTCTTGAGTAGTAACTGTAAAAAAAAAAGTACTGCGTTGCCAACAGTTACAAGGAACTGTTGCAGCATTGGCAACGAACTGCTACAACGAGGCCCAGACATGCCTAGATTTTTTTAGGCAAGATAGAGTTAAGAGTCTCACAGATTTTTTTAGGCAAGACATGTGGTAAATTATGTTTCATTCAGTGAATGCAAAACTTTCGATGCGTTGCGGTTTCTGATTCATTGACTCACTGCTTCACAGCAGCTATTATAGTAGTTATTTCTGTTTCTGATCGTTAACAATTACTGCTTACAGCTGATCATTTATCTTAGCCGTTCCCCTGTGGGGAGTCGGCTCTTGAAATTATATCATCAACTTTGTTCCTTAAGTTTTGGAAGACTGTTTCAGATATTTCGGCTTCGGTTTGTGTCAATTAATACGGGAGTGTCCGCGCCCGTATTGACAATACGGGAGCGATTTTTTTCGGCATGAAAATTTAATTTGGAAGTTACAATCAATAATTTTGACGGCTGGAAGCTAAAATGAAAAACTCTGACATCAGGGATGACAGTATTTTTGCGAACGTTATTTCCCCATCAACGTGAAATGTGTTTCGATTTAAAATGTCTTTCCGCAGGTGTTATCGTCGTTTCATCAAATCCTTCCGCAGGCCTTATTGTTTCTTCAAGGATTTTGCTGAAATTGTTTCCACCGGTTATAACTGATCATCAAGCGATATTATTTTCAAAAAGTGATTTTGTCGTTCTGTTATATAATGCGTCAGATTCAGAGTCTCATAATGCGTTTCAGAGTCATGTGATGTGTCTTGTTATTTGTCTTGCTATTCCTATGTATAATGCGCCTGGTATACTATTCACAAGAAAGTTTAAGTTAAGAAAATGGTCATGTCCTATTCACAAGTGATAATTCAGATAAATTATTATTCCGATAATGATGGCTACAGTTTTTGCGTTTCATATGGTTGCAGTTTTTGCGTTTCATATGGTTTCGATATCATAGCTCCGATTTCATAATTCCGGTCTCATCAGCCATAGTGCCGATTTCTGACATCAAATTTGCATTGCTTGACAAGAATTCTAAACTCAGTCATTGAGTCGATTGATCGAGATATCATCTGATTTCAGATGGTATGATGTGATCGAGACAGGCGCAGTGATCTTCTTCAGTAACGCCATTACTGTCATCAAGAAATTATCAGAGTCCGTCATTCAAGATTTCCATAATAATTTTCTGAGTCTCTAACTCAGGCGAATTTCCATTCCTCTTTCAGATTGCGACTAAGTATTCAGGCGAAGTCGTCAAACAGATTGCGAAACAATGCGCAAATTTCACCGTGGATCACTGTCGTTTTCTGCATACTTGGCTCTCTCCCTCGGCCTCTTTCGGATTATCAATGTGACCCTCCTATCGGGTTTATTGTTCCCAATACAATATTATGTCACTATTACGACAGTCACCGAGGCCAAAAAAGCTTTCCGTCCCAAAGCGGTGCATGTGGGCGGAAAACGCCGGCGCAGACGGAAGAAGGAAAAAGAGGAGAGGGAGGAAAGACGACGGCAAAGAATAGCGTTTCTCCTACAAAAATCCAAAACCATAAGAAATAAGCTATCTGCAGGGCTATCTGAGTTTTCGGTAAGAAGATTGGGGGAAAAGTCTTCAAGATCTTTCAAAAGTTCTGGATCCCAGAAATTTGACCCACCCCCTGAAAAAGGACGCCTTGGAAGGAGACCAGCTATTGATCTCAGTGCAGCTCAGTTGTTGAAGGGAGTATACGATGAGAAAGATAAAGAAGAGAAAGATGAGAAAGAAAAAGGTGTTAGCAATAATATAGAGACGAACGAGGCAGAAACAGGAAGTGACGGCATTGAACTCACACAATCTTCTTCAGGCGGAAATAACATGCCCGGCAGCAGCAGCGACACTGGCCACGAGAGTACTCATAAGCCTACTACCGATCTCACAGGCATTCTACTCGATGCTTCGATAGCAGATTCCAGCAGGGAAATAAACCTCACCGGCGGTCCGAGCGCATTCTTCGACCTAGAGGTTAGCGAATCTGAACGTCAATGTGGAGAAGAACTAACACAACAGACTAATATGCCTAGCGGCATGATGCCAAATACACAGAATATGTCTGGCGGCACGATGTCAGGCGGCATGCCAGGAGATCTTCTATTGCAACAGCAAAGACCTTCACAAATGATGACGAGGAAAGGATCTCAGGTTTCTGTTGCTGAATCTAGCATGTCAAGAGCACCCAAAAAAGGCGTCACTATCACTGCTGTTGCCGGCACGAGAAGGAAAATCGAACAAGCTTTGGAGGAACGGAGGACGAAGAAAGAAGCTGAGAAGGAAAAATATAAACGCGTGTTGTCGGTGAAATTGGTTTCAGCGATCGAAGAAAGCGCGGGGGTTGTGAGTGTTGCGAAATTCTTTGTGGAGAGAGTGTTGGAGAAGATGAGCACTATTTTAGAGCAGAGAGAGAAATTAGAGAGAGATCAAAGGGCGGCGAATGCAGAAAAGGCGGCGAATGGAGACAAGGCGAATACTGCAGAAAAGGAAAACGAAGCAGAATGGAGACAATGGAGAAATGGAGACAAAGGGAAGTCATCATGTGTAGGGACAGATACTGTCAATGATGAAGTGAAGTCATCGGGTGTAGGGACAGGTACTGTTGACACAGGTCAGAAAAAAGATGTGAAACATTTGCCGGGTGAACGAGGAACCGAGGAAAATTTATTGCTGGCAGGTCCAGCGGTAGAAGAGAGACGCGAAATAGTAGAGGCGCAAGAACTAGGGACTCAAGAAACGGAGAAACGAGGGAAGCCAGAAACAGCGATGGAAATTCGGGAAAAAGAATCTGAGACAGATGCAGCAATAACGAAATCCGAACTGGAAGAAGTACTTCCGCGTGGAGCACAGAAAGAGTCAGACCCAACTTCAGACCAGTTCGGTCAATCTGAAAAACAAAGCATTACATCTTCATACCCCTCAGAACCTACGGATACTTCTTCCCAACCCTCAGAACATATAGATATTTCAAGTTCTTCCTACCCCTCAGAACATATAGATACTTCTTCCCACCCCTCAGAAGTTGAACCATACCATTCAGAATCTCACCCCTCAAAACATAGAGATACCCTCTCAGAAAAGATAAAACGACCCGTAACAACCCCTACGAGCTGTTTACAAACCAGTTACACACAAGCCAGTTTTGATGTAAATAGTGTTGATGCAAATAGTTTAGATGTAAACGCACAAAAAAGCGTTGTAAATGCTGAACAAAATTTTGGAAACCCCAACAATATAAATCCGAGTACTAGCACTAAAATTAGTAATGCGAATGAAGATCACGAATTGAATGCACACATAGAGCCTGATAGTCACGAATTGAATGCAAATGAAAAGCCAGAAAGTCACGAATTGAATGCACATGTAGCGAATGAAAGTCACGAATTGAATGCAAATGCGAAAGAAAGTCACGAATTGAATGCGAAAGATAGTCACGAATTGGATATACCTGCGAAAGAAAGTCACGAATTGAATGCAGACGCAAATGAAAGTCACGAATTGAATGCAAAAAATGCGACTGATGAGAAAGACAGTTCTCCTACCGTCGCTGAACTAACCCAGTTTTGGCATAATTTTTGGCACCGAGCGTTTCGACATGTCACACAAAACAACTTTGTGCACACAGGCATACAAACAATTGGCTTCAAGGGCAGTGAATTCAAAGAAAATGGAACTGCACAGACTGATGGCAACAGCTTTACCGGGGGCTTGGGTTTAAAACTCAAAAATTTACCAGGGTCATCATCAAAGAATCTGAAACAGAGGAAACAAAGCACGGATTCTCAGTTCAGTCATTGTAGCAGTGCATGTTCTTCCGCTGACGATCCAACGAATGAGACACCTGTGGGAAGTTCTTCTGCCTCGTCTTCATATGAGTATAATAATGAGACCAATGATTCGACGTCATGTGGTGATGACAATTGTAATTTCGATGCAGCAGAAGCAAAACGCGAGTCTCATAATTATGACCGTGAGTCGCATTATAACTTTGATGAAGTTTCCGATCCTGTTTCAGAGACGGGATCGGGCAAGAGTTGCTGCTCTTCTGCTGCTGCTGAAATCGGGATGGCTTTGAGTGAAATTAGAGAATGTTCGAGGGAAGCGAGTTGCGAGTTGGAATTTTCTCTCCAGGATCGTTCTAGGGAGGCTACAAGGGAGGAGGTCAGGGAAGCTACTAGGGAAGACGATTGTCCTAGGGAAGCTACTAGGGAAGATCGTTCTAGGGAAGCTACTAGGGAGGAGATCAGGGAAGGCGGCGGTAGGGAAGCAAGAGGTGATGATTTTGGTGGGGGTAGTGGTGGTGGAGATGAGAAGGAGGAAGACAAGACCAGGGAGCTGCAAGCTGAGACAGAAGTCGGGGAACAATTGGACAAAGAAGATAAAGTAGGTGGGAAGGAAAAAGAAAAGGAAATTGCGGAAGAAACGGTAACAGTCGAGACAGATTCCGGGAAACAAAATCTCGAGACAAAAACCGACAATACGACTGCTAACTTATCGGAAAAAAAAGTCCATGCGTCAGAATCTACCTCGCAGCTTTCGGCATTCGAGCGAATAAAAGAAAGACAAGGTAGCGACGACGAAAAGTGGAATAATTTCTTCGAGAGACAGAAAGGACTTACACCTGTACGCAGCTCGACAGAAAAAAGTATTTTTCAAAATAGCAAGGCAAATATGGCTCGTGTTTCGGATGAGACAGCACGGCTGTCAACAGATGCTAGCCCTAGTACTACTCCAAAATTTGACAAAACAACAGAATTCCCCAATTTGGCAAGACCTCCTCACGGATCTCACGCAGTCGGAGTACTTAAGAGACAAAATGCAAATTTAGATTCAATAGCAAGCGAAAGAAACGACGACGACGATGACTATGATTTCAACGAAGACTCGGAAATAGTGACCCAGCAGGTGGCTGAAATCCCACCCATTGTCTCCCAATTAGCCCAAATGGAAAAGCGATTCCTGACAGCAGTTGTAGACAAAATCTTATCGATAAAGTCCTTATCTAGAGCGACGCAACTTCTGGCAGCAAATTCGGATACACGAAGAAATCTTCTTGAAGACGCTTGCTCTGAGGTACTTCGGACCGTTCCGGAATATCAGTTTGAGGATCATTTTAATCATTTTAGAGAGGCGTCGCCGGCAATGATGTCCTGCAGCAGTATGCCGTCCTGTAGTAACAGTGCGTGTAGCAATGCGTACGCGGAAGCATCCTGTTCTAGCAACAATGCATGGCCGCAATTTCAAAACTCTTCTTTGCCCCAGTTTCAAACCGCTGCTTATTCTACCAGCCCCTATTGGGGAACTTCACAACGGATATCTTCAGCGAGGTGTTCTGGACCGTCTGGTAATGGCAACATTAATGCCGGGCCCTATTCTAACAGCACATCCCAATTTCAATTCGAAAATTTCGAATTCGAAATGATGTCTCAGCTAATTTTAGATAAAAAAAAATTTCTGTATGGTGACATTCTCTCCGGATTAGAAGCCCTGAAAAAAGCAGCTGATAAGAAGAAAAAAATACAACAAGAAGCAATGAAGGCCGAAGCTCGCAGAAGGCTGCGGACCATCAGTAGAGATTTTAGTGTCACTGCGTCTTCTTCTAATTCGTTATTGGCTATAGCAGAAGCTAGAAGGAGGTCGCCACCGAAAAAAGAAGAACGACGCGGATCTGTCTGGGGCTCTGGATTTTCAGTGTCAGGAATAATGTCAAAACTCCCCTCTCCTACTAAACGAAATAATGACTCAAATGTCAATGGCTCATCAGAATCTGGCTTTGGAGAGTCTGTAATGGGTATGATTTCAAAACTGCCATCTCCCACGAAATTGTCGTCTCCAAACAAAAAAGAAGATAAGTTTGGCACTCCGAAACAAGGCTCTGCCACTCTTTCAAAAAGTCAACTGAAGAGTGTAGAAAAACGACAACAGGCAGGTAAATTCTCTCCTTCGTACAATAAATTGTCTCAGACAAGAACATTGCCTTTTAGTAGAAAATCCTGGAGACTGAGCGGCGGTATTAACAGCGGCATTCCACTATGCGAAGCCTCCTCCTCATCCGACCGGTTTCAATCGTCTCTGACCGACATTGCTGAAACGCAACCGCTTCCGCCGGTTCCGCGCACATTGGCCAGGGGCGGCTCGTCAGTAAAGCGCTTATTGGACAAGGTAAAATTCGAGAAAGTCAGTGTGGAGCGAGCATTGAGTATATCTTATAAACCAGGCTCAGAGGAAGCAGCGAATTTGAGCAGTGCTTTCGGTAACTTTGACTTCTCTGAAGATTCCGAGTTGTCTCGTGGAGAGTTATCTTATAAAGAAAAAAGTAGTCGAAAGTCTTCTAAGACATCGGAGTCAGAAACTTCAAGCTTCCCAGAATTAAAAGGCTTCCCAGAATCAATTTCAAAAGGGAAGAGGAAAAAGTCGAAAACCCTGTCAGAAATCGAGCTCCCCACAGAAATAAACACTCCCTCAGAAATAGAGCTCCAGAGTACCCCCATTAGAAATTCACTGCATACTATCCCAAGTGAATCGCTAATAACTGTCAGAAGTTCAGAAGCGTCCTCAAATTCAATACATGATATTTTGACTCAGGATGATGATTTGAGCCGAAGCGGAAAGCCCAGGAGAACACGGCAGGAGACTATCGGACCTGAGGATATTGCTAAAATGCAAGAGACTATCAGGGACATTGAGGATAGTGGTAAAAAAGAGAAACCGGCTCGAGAACGTCGACCAAGTTTTGCACCTTCGGAAGCGGAGAAACCGGTTCCAGAACGTCGACCGAGTAAAGTTCCTTCGGAAGAAAATGAGGGACCGAGCCGTGAACGTCGACCGAGTTTTGCACCTGCGGAAGCGAATGAGGGACCAAGTCGAGAACGTCGACCAAGTTTTGCACCTTCGGAAGCGAATACTCGAGAACGTCGACCAAGTAATGTACCCTCGGAAGTCACGGTGAATAGTCTAGACGTAAAAGAGGAGGACAGCTTGACCAAAAAACTTCTAAACGGTCTGAAAACGCTGAATCCGATGAAGAGTGGCAGTAACAGTTTTTCATTAAAAGGCTCTTTTTCTCTCCCAGGCAGTAGTTCGAAAAAAGGCAGCAAGAAAAATCTTCTAGCGGAAGTCGGTTCTGGTGCTGGAAAAAGTCCCGAAAAAAGTCCTGATAAAACAGAAACTTGCTCAGCAGATGAAAAGACGGAAAAGAATGAAGAGACAGAAAAGGACGAGACGACTGACACGACAGAAAGGACTGATACGACAGAAAAGACGACAGACAAGACAGAAAACTACGAGAGTACTACGCAAACTCCTGGCATACTGTCCAAACTCAAAGATCTAAGCGTGTCAGTGCCATTTCAAAGGGAGCATATAGCATCTTCACCAAAACTTGGAATGCCAAACGTCTCTTCCGTAGTATCTTCTTCCGTAGTGTCTTCACCGATGACACCAAAAGGCTCAATAGACAATGACGATATGTCAATGAATGAGTCCTTCAATTCGTCATCCTGTCTCGGAGTTGAAGGATCGGATTTCAGCGCGCGTTTAGAAAGACTAAAACAAGCCGAACAACAAGAACAACAAGAATCCGAATCAGAAGCCAGAAAGTATCTCACCCATCTCCTCAAAGGCCTTCTGACAACAGCGGAAACTATAGAAGAAAAAGTTAAAGAAACGACGAATGAATTGCTTTATGAGAAACCGCTTTCGACAGTCGATTGGACCAGTTTAGGGGGAGAAGCGGAGTCTGAGGCTGAGCGATTGGAGAGAGGCGAAAAATCTGCTGAGAGGTTAACTAGACAAAAGAGCATTTATGCAGAGAGGCTAACTAGAGTTACGGGCGCGGTATCAAACGCGAGGGGTGCGGTGTCGAATGCTAGGAATTACGCTAGAAATTCCATTCGTATTGCTTCTGGGGGGTTTGACAAGAGTATGAGTCTTGACAAGGGTCAGAATTCAGGTGAGGAACGGACAAGCGCTATGAGTCAGGATAGTGAACAAAATTCGACTGGTGGCAGTAGAAGACGGTCGAGCGTAATAAAATACTTGAGAAAAAGTGTCATCATGACTCCAGGTGGGCGGCTGATTGATACTAAATCGATGGGTGTTGATAAATCGATGATTGATAAATCGACGATTGATAAATCGATTGATAAGTCACAGCAAAAGCGTTCGATTTCTATTAGGAAGAGAAAAAAAACTTCCAAAAACAAAAACAGTGACAGACTGATTCTAAGTCCCAGTCTTAACTTTTATGGTGCGAGAAAAAGTTTCTCGCCTGGTAAAATCAACAGTATCAAGAGCACTGCTCTGAGCAGTGGTAGTGGTAGAAGTCTCTTCTCCAGTGACAAAAATCTGACTGGTGTTGAGACGAGTATCATCGGACCTGATGGAAGCGTTTCAATTTCTTGCAATCCCAATAATAATCCTAATAGAATGATTCCCAAAGAAAAAAGCATTTTCAGAGGCAGTTTGAGAAGGAGTCTGAGAAGAGGAACGAGCCTCAAATCTTCAAAGAAAAAGTCTACTGAGAATTTAGAGTCAACCCGCTCAAGCACAAGTAGAGCGTCATTCTCAACGACGTTACAAAACTTGGATGCGTTGACAACGTTGATGAATAGCATTACAAACCCCCTCAGTCAAGGTTTGAGTCAAGGTTTCACAAGAAGTTTCAGTCAAGGTTTGACTAAAGCAAAGACGATCAAACTAGCGACCATGTTTCGGAGAAGTTCCAGCGATTTGGCAAATAGAGACTCGGAAAGCGATATTTTAGGGGAAGGATGTGTTGCCAGTGTTGGAGACGATTCTAATAGACACAATTCTAATAGACACAGCAATGCCATTGAGCTAGTAAAAGAGTCTTCGGGTGAGTACATTGCTGATACTGACATTGACATTGGTGTCGACACACAACAAGAAGAGCTTGAACTCGTGAAGCAAACAAGTCTAGGTAGTCTGCGAGGGCTTGCGTTTTCATTCCGACCGAGTGAGCTAAGCGTCATAGATTCTGCCAGTTCTGAAGGGGACTCTTTTAGGAAGGATTCAAGGAATCCTTCCTTCAAGAGAACGGGCGCGATGTCACCTGATTTCTTCGCGAAAGCGAATGAGTCATTTACGAAGAAAGGGAATGAGTCATTTACGAAGAAAGGGAATGAGTCCTTTACAAATACAGAAACGAATACACAAGAATGCAAATCAAAAGAGCTCTCAACCGATTCAAGTACTGATTGTGACAAAGAAGAGAAAGATAGTACCGATAGAGAAGAGAAAGAGAGCGGCATGACGATCTCCACACCGGAAAAACAGTCAGAACTCAGAAGTCCCCGCCCCGACCGCAGTCCCCGTTACGGTTCTGAGGAAAAGTCTCTTGTAAAGCCGGAACAATCAGAAAAAAGTCAAGCCTCTCAAGCCTCTGACTCACGAAATTCAAAGAGTCAAGCAGGCTCCGAAAAAAGTCAAAGTCAGTACTCACCTCGAAGCCAAGAATACTCACCGCGAAGCCAAGCCTCCGACGAGAGTTTTTCAAAACTTTCAGAGCCATCGCTAGCCTCATCTATGAAAAGCGTCTCGTTTGTTAGTCGTGGATCAGAAATGAGCAGGAGAAGTCTACCGCTTTCAGAAGGGAGTCGGAGCACTACAAGAAGCCTTGCCGAAGGAAGCTATAGTCTTAACAGTAGTCTTGCTGAAGGTAGTAGTGGGTCTGCTTTCAGAAGAAGAGGCAGTCTTGCTGAAGGCAGCGGCTCGGCTTTTAGGAGAAGAACTCTATCTTTTGCTAAATTCAGAAGGAGTTACTCTGCCCCGGATAACATTCGAGATGCTCCTGATAACATCCGAGAAACCGGTAATAATGCCGACAATTCAGACAGTGATACTGAATCAGAAAAATTAGAAGAAAACAGAATAGAAACAACCCTTGACAACGTCGAAGAAGAAAGCTCAAAAAACTCTGAGTCTGAGCATGAAAGTGGAAAAAAGCACGAATCTGCTGAACCTGAAAGTAGAAAAAAGCAGGAGTCATTGAAAAGTTCTGAGGATCATGAAGATGGACGTTCATCATTGAAGGACGACAGTGGACCTCGACTACGCTCCAGAAGTTCCGACTTGACATTGATTCGGATTGGTGGTTCTCAAGATCTAGATTCTTCTGGTAGTTCTAAAGATCCAGGAGACACGTCGAACGATACAAGTCAGAGTCTGATAAGTCCCGAAAAACCTAAAATGAGGAAAGCCTCATCTTTACCCGAGGCCATTTCGCCAATTTCCCGTTCGCCTTCCATCAATTCGCGTGGTTCCGCGCGTTCAATTAATTCACGTACTTCTTCTGTACGCTCATCAGTGGCAGGCAGGCCGTCGACGTCATGCCCATCAACGCCTCAACAAAATCGAAGATCAATTATGGCAGGTGCGCCGAATTCTGGTTTAAATTCGCCTACGAAAATGAAAAGGAAAAGCACTATAGCTGGAGGAAGTCGCACCATAGCTGCTTCGCCGAAGTGGGAAAATTTAATCTCCGAGCGCGGTCCGATATGGGTAGGCGGAATGTCTAGAAAAGCAGTTAAGGGAAGTCCGTCAATGAATCCACATACGTTTGCGAACCTGAGTAAATTAGCGCTTGGGGAAGTCACTTCATCTGACAGGACTTTAAATGTTCCAGCGACCAGGAATAACGTTCTAGGAGGCCAGAGCCCAGGTATGAGTAGGAACAGCATGGCCATGGGTCAAAGTCCAGGCATGAGTAGGAGTAGCATTATGTGCGGTCAGACTCCAGGTATGAACAGGAATAGCATAATTACGGGCCAGAGTCCAGGCATGCCCCATAGGAATAGCATGATCGGTCAGCGTCCAGGCATGGTACATAGGAATAGCTTGACTGAACTGAGTCTGGGGCGAGAGAATAGCTGTGGAATTCTAGGCGAGAATAGCTTTAGAGAGAGAAGCTTGAGAGAGATGAGTTTTACGAGGGAGATGAGTTTGGGAAGAGAAAACAGTCAGTGTAGAGATATAGCCTGTCCTCCAAACTATGGTATTTCTACAATGTCAAACTGTGGGGGTGGTATTCCTTCTCCACAAGTTTGTAGTTCTATTGCTTCAAGTTCTACAGATCCGAGCTGCAGCACGATACTGCAGAGGCCAAATGGAGCGTATGGAGCGTTCTCTTCTGGAGCGTTCTCTTCTGCCAACATGCAGAACAGTGGTTGCGCCATAGTACAGCCTCAGAGCACACCCGTTAGCACTATGCAGGGAAACTGTAACATGAGCTCATCGATGAGCAGCACAACGTGCATGCAAATGACAATGCCTCAGAATCAGAATTCCCAACAAGGTCCTCCTGGACCGATATTAACGCGAATTGCCAACGCTGGCAGCAGTGCCAGCAATACCGCTACAGGTCCAGGCGTTGCTACGATATCTCAAAGACCTAGACGTCCTTCTCTTCACACGTCTGAAACGATTGAGGAGTCTCTCCCCCTTGTATCTAAAGCGCATAACGCGAGCATTGTAACTAATGCCCTTAACGCGAGCAATTACTATCCTAACACGAGCAATTATGATCCCAATAGTAGCCTTCTCGTCCCGAATTGTCCTAATAGTGGTGTGTCGAGTACGAGTACCGCAAATAATTACAGCGGAGGTAACTATACGCCGGGCCTCAGTTTACTGGACGCGATAGGATCAACGAAAAAGCCAGAAGAAGACTACAATCTGAACCCGACACCTTGGGCCGATCGAAAATTACAATATCGCATGACAGACGCGTTGAGAAAGCTGGGGGAGGCTTTGGAAGAAGTAGAATGGGCTAGGTTGCATGAACACGTTTGTGACATACCGATTGTCATCAGATATCCTTTTGAAACTGGGAGTGTTGCGGTTTCCAAAGAATCTTCTTCAAAAGAATCTTCTTCAAAAGACGGTAGTAGTGGTGGTGGAGTTACGAAAGATGGTGGCGGTGGTAATAAAGATCATTGTACAAAAGATGGCAACTCACAAAGTAGTAGTCCTGCCAAAAGAGATCAAGAATCAGGTAGTAGCTCTGGCTCCAAGGCTGATTGTAACGATGACAATAATGACGATAATGACAATAATGATGACAATCCAACAGAAGAAGACCCAAATAAGATCCCGACCCTTACTTTCAAAGCCGCTCTCACCAACGCGCACGACCGTGTGACTGACGTACTCACAATCTTCAGAGAATATTATGGCGCTTCACGAGTGGGACTCTCGATTGATGATTTCACAACACCCAGATTTTTGCAGACGAAA
>Ga0099797_100220_pt1 | contig 37414 bp, 24 predicted proteins | sample Uncmet_Sort48C_1_FD_89871 | JGI IMG/M metagenome (GOLD analysis project Ga0099797, IMG submission 89871) | Marine eukaryotic communities from CALCOFI LINE 67, Pacific Ocean - C012_Sort48C_1 | ecosystem: Environmental > Aquatic > Marine > Oceanic | place: Pacific Ocean: Monterey Bay | collected... | reverse complement strand
TCTTTGTCTAACTTTAAATCATATAATTTCCACATAGCTATACGACGTCGTACCATGCATTGCATTTTGACGATTGATATTTTCATTAATTTTAAATGTTCACGCCATATCATACCACGTGCTCTCTTCGCAATCTTACTCTGTGCAATACTTTCTCGCTTTCGTTTTCGATGCACTGCTAATCTTATTGCATGTCCACGATACAAACGTTGCAATATAATAATATGTTTACTACGATATTTGTGACGAACTCGATATTGTTTTTGTATAATAAGCGCATTTTTATTTGCACGAATTCTTGCATCAGAGATACCTTCTCCCTCCTTTAAATCCATATAATGCCAAAATGCAAATAATGGTGCTTCATGTGATGCAAGTTCACGATACATTGGATCATATAATTTCGACCGTGGTACTTTATGATTATAAAATGGTATACGCCATGATTTTGGATTAGCGAAAAAAATCCAATCAGTAGTATACGATGGACCATATAAATATGTTCTAGATTTATGGGGCAAACGATCTATACAACGATTATATAACATTTTTGCACTTGGATGGGATGGGTTTAATTTTAAAATTTTTCGTAAATTATCTGTACATTTCAACATTAAATCTTGACTTTGCTCCGTTTCAGTATTTTTTTTATGATTACGTAAATACATGCTTTGTCTATATAAAGCAGAACATAAATCCCATCTTAATTCATTTTCTCGTTCAATCCATATTTCGTGTTGTACATTGGTATTGTTATTATTAGTATTATTATTGTTATTATTCGTTTCTGGATTTGTATTATTATTATTATTATTATTATTTTCTATTGCAACTAGTTCTTGAGTTGTATTATTACTATTATTCTTATTATTTACATTGATTAATTTTTCATATTCTTCTTTTCGCTTTATCTCTGCTCCATCTACCTGGATACTTAATATATAAATCATATTGTCTAAATTTCTACGTTCTTCTTCATCATAACTTGGATGATCTTTCGGTAAGCGTGTTGGGCTTGGATTTGGTTTACACATTTGATACCACTCTGGTCGTTTATATTTTGGTTTTGGTTTGAAATGTTTAGTCGGTACATAAATAGTTCCCATTGCAACTTTTGTTAACGGATCTGGTGCATCTTCTTTTTCCCAATCACTATCATCATCTGTTGGATAATTAAAATCAAATGATAATTCACTTTCTGATCGCGGTGTATCTATTGGTGTTAATGGATGATGGTGTTTATGAAGATTTTTTTCTTTTCTAGGTTTATTTAATAATAATGGATTTGCATCTTCTACATACGAGACTAACGATTCTAACTCTGACATGGCATCATCATCCATTGTATGTATATATATATTATTTCTTACTAGATTTTATTTACAAGTTTTTTTATTTTTAAACTAAATATAGTTATAATATGTTTTGTAGATGATGATGATGGTAATATATAGGATGTTGATATATCCACTGGTTTGTCTATACAATAAATACTTATATATATATATTGTGTATTTCTACAATGCACCATAATAATAACCAATAATGTGCCAATCTGGCAATCGGATAAACCTGGTAAATAAAAAAATGAAACTTCGCGCAATTAGTCTGATAGTGCTATATAGATAATAGTATTAGGAGGTAGGTACCAGGTACTATGTTTTTTTCCCTGTGCCAATTGCAACGTTATAAAAGCATTTGGCGCAGCATACAAATACCACCTGGTGTCCTGGTATAGTACTCGTAGTAGGATCGAAGGTGAAACAATGCTATCTTCACCTGAAGAAAGAAGAGTTTAAGGAACTTGAACTCATCTTCTATTACTATTTTTTTAAGGACTTTACTGGTGGTTGTTGTTGCAAATAAAAATTAAAAAAATAAAACCTGTATTATGCAACGATTCGAACAAAATAAAAGTTAATAATTAATAAGTAAAATTAGGGATGTAACATCGATAGAAACAAAATTTAAGATATTGTTCATACTTGAATTTATAAAGAATTAGAATTACTTGATTGATTCATCATGACAAAGGAAGTAATTGATCATACAGAACAAGTTTGGAACTCATTATTTATTGCTATTGGTATTATGGCATTAATCATTTTACCGCAATATTTTTTTACACTAACAACACCGAAAAGATATACTAAAAAAAACGACTGAAAATAAAAAAAACAAAGAAGAAGACCGATTAATAACATTAACGTACAAGAGACATACAATTAAAAGAAAAGAGATATTTATATCACAATGTCACCTACCGTATACGACTTGTTACGTGGCGCTTTATTTTGGATTATGTTTTATTTTGTTTCAAAATTTATAAGAGAGTGGTGGTATAATACCGTTAAACCAAAACCAAATCATATGTCCAAGAAAAAAAAGATTAGCGGTGAGAAAGACAAGGGTAATGATTCTAATGCTTTCATGAAAATGATTGAAAAGCAACAAGATGGTGGCATTGATATTAAAGCGACCGGAAATAAAACAGAACATTATTCATGGATTCAAACTTCAGAAGATGTAGAAGTAAAAATTCCGTTAGAACCACTTTTTGATGAAGTGACGAAACATGATATACAAATTAGTATACAATATAATTTTTTAAAAGTAATAATAAAAGATAAAACGATAATGAACGATTTTACATATGACGCATTAGATACAGAGGAATGTACGTGGACAGTTGAATCATTGAAAGATGATGATGATGATGTTGTTAATAAAAGCAACACTAGTATGGAGAAAAAATATTTATTTTTATATTTAAGAAAAAAATATGAAACCAAAGGGAAGGATAATTGGAACTGTGTTTTAAAACATGAAAAAAATAAAATTGATAATAGCTATTTAGGTGCACCAGTCAGTATATTTGATCCTAATGATCCTGATAGTATGAAAAATATTGTACAAAGTTTAAGAAGACGACGTTAGAAAGGCCAAACAGAAGGGAGTGTTTTATCTCTAGCCCGCTTTATCTAAAAATATTTATATTTTTTTCATTTTATAATATGATAGAGATCTATTTTTATATGATATTAGAGATATATTGTGTGTAAAAATATACTCTTGTATCATACATATATAATATGCATCTCATAATTATCATATGATACACCCAAAACGAATAATAAACACACACACACACTTTTGCAACTGCTGCTTTTCCTCTTTCATGACAATACAACTTTTACTTTCTCTAAATTGTACCAATTATTGATATATTCTACATATCCACCATCCTTCAATAATCCTTCATATATCATTTTATATGCCTCATATAATTCATTGGATACCATTGCTCTTGCTTTTTTTCTTAAATTTGAATCGTCAATTCTATTTAAATGGGTAGGATCTAATGAGGCTAACGCTTCATTTAATTTTAACATCTTCATATTTAAAGTTGCACCATCCATACCTTCAACAGAGGATACTGCACCAGATGTTGACAACCCTGCTTTTTGCATGCTTTCCATGGTACTATCAATGTCTTTTATAATTTGTAATGCTTTAATCAAATCACATCCTTGTAAACACGTTTTCACTTGATATACGATCAAAGTTTCCATCCAACTTACTATTTGTTGTTCCAAGGAACTAGACCATTTTTTAGCAAACTTGTATGATGAAACACACAACCTTATCACATTTAGATTGTTCATCATAAATACAGCCGTGTCCATATCATCTAAATGTTGTGAAGCAACTGTACATATATGACGCATCGGTTCAATCATCGATGTTAAAACGTCGGAAAAAATAGAGTTTTTAACATTTTCTGGCACAATGGATTGGTTATGAATTGTGCACATTTTCTTTAATTTTGATGCTGAATCGACAATTGGTGATACAACAGAAAGGTTTGTTGCAAAGGATGGTAAGTTTTCTCGTATATCATTTGCATATTTTTCTAATGAAACTTTAAAATGTTTTTGTGCTTTCACAGAACAATTTTCAAGCCCTTCAATAAATTTACACGATGGCGATAATAAATTGCGCAATGTATACAAATAAAATGACAGGACATCAATAATTTGAAAAATGCTAACCATATCATGAGTTTGACTTATTGATTGAATTATTCTAGATGATAAGGGTCTTGTCAATCCATTGAATATATTCGATAATGCATTTTTACGACTATATGCAGCTACTGCGGTACTATCAAAATCGTTGTTCATATTCTCATTTCCATGAACATTATTATTATCATTTTTGCTGTTATCATTCTTATTATCATCATCTTCCACCAAATTAGTCAAAACATCTGTCTCTGTAGCAATTGATACATGTACCCATGCAAGCATATCGCTTAAATATCGAAAAACATCATGTGCATTCAATTCAATAGGACGAGAATTACCATTTGGTCCACTGCTCCCGCGAGTCAACGCAACTATGAAACGTCTACGTAAAGAAATTTGCCTAGTTTTAATGACAATTTGTACACAATCATTATAATACTCCGGACGATCTCGAAGTAGATTCAAAGCACGGCGTGTAATTATCATACCTTTTGCACCACCGCTACCATTATTATTTGACAAGGATTGAATTTTTTTATCAGAATATCCATCGCCAAGATTCTCACAATATTCTTTTACCCATTCATATAATCTTGCATAAACCACTTCTTGGACAGATGTTAACTCTTCCAAAGTTTCCAAACTTGCACGTTGAAATACACTTCCTAACAATGTTGAACTATTTTTTCGAATACGATTTAATTTTTCAACTGTTTGAAAAAATTTCATCCCACCATCACTTTCACGTAATGGTTCATGCCGTAGCAGTTGGAGTTCCTCTCTTGATAATTGATAATTTGTTAAAAAATCATCTACTAATCCTTGTCGTTTTAATAGATCTTCTTTTTCATCCTGAAGTTTTCGAGATTGCTTCATAAAAACAGCCGTAGTTCCTTCAGCATGTGTTATTTGTTTTTCTATATTTTGACAAGTATCATCTAATGACTGTACAGTATTATATATATTTTCCAACCTATTTTTAAGTGGTTCAAAATGTTCTAAAAATTCTTTAATATTATTTAAGCCTTGTTCTTGTAAATTTTCACGTAAATTTCTACGTTCTTCAATTGTATTATTTATTTCATAATTGTCGTCTTCGAGTTTCTTATTATTTATAAAACGCGGTTCATCAGCAATATTATTCTCAGAAATATCACCATCATCATGAGCACTTTCCTCACCTTTACCATAAAATTCTGCAACCGCATCTAGTGCTTTTCTAAAATCTGGGCCATCAAAACCATTATTTAAGACTGCCTCTAATTTTTTCTTTGTAATAATAGACATTGGAATACTACTTGTAAAATTCTTATGTATACCGTGTTTATAGTTCTGTCTTGTATGTATTGATAATTGTTATGGATTGGAGGGTCTGCCTTTGTTTTAAATTTTGTTTTCTTTTTGTATAGTATCATCAACCACATACTAATATATATAATAAGCATCACATAATAAATAAATGTAAATTATTATTGTGTGTGAAATCATCAATGCACCAATCATCTGGCAATCCAGCAATCCAGCAATCCAGGCAATCCACAGCAATGAGCAAAATGATCAATTTAAATTCATTCTTTCTTTTCTTTTTAGCTAAAATAAAAAGGTGCCAAACCAGCTACCACCATACGTAACTAACATCACATTTCTTCAGCCTTCCAGCCGCCATACACACAGCACTAGCTCACTAGCTCTTCTAGCTATACATAGAATAAACCTGCACAGCATTGGTTAAACTATACTCAGAAAAATCATCAAATTTTCCGATTTTCAACAACAAATTCATCATTATATACGTGTATGCATACTCTCCGTCTACCGAGAGTGGCCTTGGTTCTATTAATTACTTTTGGTACGATGATAATCGATTCATCGTCTTCTTTCTCCTTGAGAAGTTTCCATCAGAAGAAAAGGCAGAAAGTTCAATCGTTTCGTTGTTCGTCATCGCATGCTCTTATCCCTAATACTGGCAAAATAATAAAAAGACAGCACATACTACACATACACAATGTTGTCGCGCGAGGTAACGACGCTCTACCAGTTCATGCCGATGCCGAACGACGTGCCGCAAGTTTCCTCCTCTCCGTTCTGCGCGAAGGTCGAGGCGTACCTGATCCTCACGGGCCGGCCGTATGAAACCGTTGCGGGCTCGCCCCCGTTTGCGCCGACAAAAACCGTGCCATACGTGGCCTATGGAGGTGAAAAATTCGGCGACTCGCAGGCGATCATTGACCGCTTCGAGAGCGAAACGTCGGGGTCGTACAAGACTTTGGAAAAGGGCGCGCTGAGTGCGGACCAGCGGGGTACGTCACAGGAGGTCCTGGAACTTGTCGAGAAAAAACTGTACTTCTCGTTGCTGTACTCAAGGTTTGCGTTGGATCAAGGATGGGAGCATCAGATCGAGGAGGTCAAATTTGGGCTGCCTTGGATCCTGCGGTGCTGCCTTCCAGGACAGATAAGGGCGGCGCAGATCGAGAAGTGCACAGTCCACGGATGCTCGTCTGCTGATACCGCATTCAGCGATGTCGGGGCATATCTGCAGCGTCTGACAGAAGTTCTAGGAGACCAGCCGTTTCTGTTTGGGGAGGAGCCGCGCGTGGCGGACTGCTCGCTGTTCGGCTTCCTGGTCATCGCCAAGGATACCCGCTATAAAAATCTCCTCACCACGGCTGTCCGCGAAAACGATAGGCTGATGGACTTTCTCGCTCGCATGACGAGCCTGCTTAAGAAATGACACAAGTTGGATTCGGCGAACCGAAAGTAGAACTGGGCCGCAACTAATTTTTTAAAGTAATTTCTTTTGTGCGGGATGATTTTTTATTAAAACCTAAAAATGTTAATGCGATAAATCTGATTGAAGGTTGATTATTGCTTTAGAAAATTACACACCAATTTCCCGCTCCAATGCTTTTACGAATTTTAAAGAAATTCTTGATTGTAATAAAAAGAAAAATTAAATTTAATTCCGCTTTATAAGAATTATTTACTATAAAATGTTTATGATATGATATGATACGTATAAAATACACTTCGTAAGAAATCTTTAAGAAATTAAACTGTGTGTACACGATTCCCTAAAAAATAAAAATATTATACTCGTATATATTATATATTCTGTGTTTTACAAATTATTTCTCTTCTTATATGATTCCTCTCGTTGCTTTTTTTTCAAAACTTGTACTTCTTTTCTAGCACATGTGGTAAAAAGTCTCCATCTATGAAAATCAACCTCACCAGGTTCTAACGGTTCATCTCCATAAATTTTATCAAAACATTGAATCGAAGTACATTTATTGATACAATTATCATTTTCCTCTGGATGTATTAATTTACATTCTTCTGACGTGATACAATCCCGCCGTTTTAAACGCCATACACGATCTAATTTCTTCCTCTTCGTATGCGCATTTGCAGCTCGAATAAAGGAATTCTTATTATTTTCAACCAAAAAAATTGCTATTACTATTATGAATAATTCAAATAATTTAAAAGATATTTTGAGTTTATGCCAATAATTCATTTTTTTACATTAAATAATAATAATAATAATATGTATTCTCTCTTTTTCTTGCTTTTTTTTCTATCTTTTTTTTTGTCTCTCATTAATTTCAAAAATAAATATACACCATATATACGAATATTGTACTCTTCAAGCTTTTACAACTAGATTTTATACTGTATTATTAAATGTATACATCCAATACTTCTATATGTATAGACGACTATTTCAACTTATAGCGAGTATATATAAAATACAATATATTCATTAATAAAAGATAGAAGGAAAAGGAGATCCGTGTGTTGTGTTGCCTGTATCCCACAGTATCCAAAGCTGGAAGTTGGATTCCTTAACCATCATCACACACACCTTAAAACTTGATGGGGCCATTTTTTTTTTTGGAAACAACCACAAATAATATAGTTTTGCAATCCAGGCAATATTCAATATTCGTCAATAAATATAATAAACATGTATATGTAGACGATCATATCTGATAGATGTATTTGATAACACGTCATACACTAATCATATTATAGCATTGGATACGAAGCACATTGTATACAACACACATAAACACATACATACATAAACATATATATATATATATATATATCATGTCCAGTCCCCCACCACTTGATTTAAATTTCATCAATACGTTCCTACACCAAGTATGGAAAGATGATTTAAAAGTAACACCAAAACAATTTCAACCAATACCATCGTTTGATAATCATATGGATATTGTCAAGGAAGAACAACAAATTGTGAAGGAAGATGAAGCCTCTTCACGACGCACTGTGCTGGTGAATGAAAGAATTTTAAACTTGCAAATGAAAAATCCAACAGATTTTGGTGGTCCAATTGATTGGAAATTTGAACTAAGTGCATTTAGAGTATTACCATATCCATCTTATTATACAAAACCATTTCATAGCATACCAGGTGGTTGGTTATCAAAATTTGCAGCTGAAAACAATCGTATCGCAATGCAAGCTATTTATCAAGATGCGCACCCAGAAGCATGTGAAGGTGTACGTAAAGAATTGTCAAAGTTCGTACCAAAAAGCTCTACTCGAATTGTTGATTTAGGTAGCGGTGATGGTGATGGTCCTGCCATTACTGCGCGTATGTTTCCGAGTGCAAAAGTTATTGCTATTGAAGCTTCTCCGTTTATGATTGTATGTGGTCGTAGACAAAATCGTGATTGTGTAAATTTAGAATTTCATCATCAATTAGCTGAAAACACTTATATACCATCCAATTCTATTGATACAGTGACTGTTACATTACTTTTGCATGAATGTTCTAATGAAGGCAAGAGAAATATATTAACTGAAGCATATAGAATATTAAAACCTAATGGTACAATAGTTTTAACTGATACGCCACAAACTGATTTGTTTACTTACCGAGGATTTTATGAACCATGGAAACATCAATGGAAAGATTTTAATGCTACAAAATCATTATCAAATGTTGGATTTGTCAATATAATTGACCATGGAATTGTAGGTGGAGATGGACATGTTAAATCTATTGAAGAACATAAGGAGACAAGTGTGGAAAGTACTGATAATCGTTTATTTGTCTTTACAGCAATGAAAAAAATGAAATCAAGTTTGTAAAAAAAAATAATATGCGGCTTCGTATCATATTTTATTCGAAATTTAAAAATATTTATGAAGTACGAGGTCGTACGCGTATATAATATTATACGAGCGTATTACTTCGTAATATAATATTAAAGCTGAAGTTATATATACGAATATGATATACATATATATATATAATACGAATATATAAAATATTTTAAAACAAAAATGATGATGAATATAAATGTACGCGCTATTTTTTACAAATTCGTAATTTTTTATTCCTACCCATGACAATTCCTACTCTCTGAAAAGAATACAGTGACAGAGCCAATATTGATTAATATCTCTATAAATAAGAGAATTTTTAATTAAAATAATCTCTCTATATTTTTCCTATTGTACGAAATATGATACGTATTCGTACTTCGTACCTGTTTTTCTTTTCTTCTTTTCTTAAATTTTACTTATTCAATGTTGGTGATACACTGCCTTTTTTAGCTTTCTTCTTTGGGGATCTTGGGATTCGTTGATTTGCTTTTTTCTTTTTTTCTTCTATACGCAATGTTTTTCTAGTTCGTTTTTTAATTTCATTGCGTTTATGTAAATTGACAGCTTTTAAAGTTTTCTCGATGATCAAATCATCTTTCGTAGCAACATCTTCGTCTACTCGTAATGCTTTTTCTACACGACTATTGTATCTTCCCATGTCTGTTCGTTCATGGACTTTTTCATCATATATCAAATGGCCTTCTTTGATTTTTGGACGATAGGTTGCATCTATATTTTCATTTAATCGTATTTCATTTTCAATTGATATTATCGCTTCCCGGAACAATTCCATTTGATCAACAGGTGGCAATTGAGTTCCTCTTAACATTGCGCGCTGATTTGGTATTGGCAAATCCGATCTAGAAACTCGTGCTTGCAAACTTTGAATACCAATTTTTACCTTCGTCAATAAATTGTGAAAAAATGAAACTAAATTCTTACGCTGGTCTAATTCCACGTTTGCCTCTCTTAATTTGTCTTGTAAATATTGTTCAACACGAATGAAGTTGGTTGCCGATCTTGTTGCTTCATCAAGAGAGGGAGATGCCTTTGTTTCTCGATTGGAGGTATAATCATCCAATAATTCATTAGCTAAAGCTTCTGTAGCTTTACGTTGATTTTTATCAGGGCTTTCATATTGTCGTTTTTGTTCTTGACTTTCGTTTTGTGTAGTATCATATGTATTTTCGTCGCCATCTTGTTTCTTGATTTGTTTTTGTTGTACACTGTTGTTGTTCTTATTATTGTTGTTGCTTTCTATACTGATTGCTAATGCTTTTGATTTCAATTTTTCTAACTCCTCTTGCTTTGATTTAATAGTTTTTTCATGTTTATCAATCGTAGTTTCCAATTCTGTTTTCGTTTGCTCTTGCCCATAAATGTCAACTAACCAAGCTTCTGGTGATATTTCACCAGATGAAAAATTGTGGACACGATGAATTTTTTTTAATATTCCTTCTAATTCCCTAAATTGAAAATATCGATTCCCATATCGTATTTGCACGGCGCTTAGATTTTCTACAAATATGGAACCAAAAAGTTCAGTATTTTGTAGTTGATTATTTTTCTCTATTTGTCCTTCTAATTTGTCAAATTCATGTCCAGCTGCTATTAATTTCCTATTATTTTTACGTTTCAGTACATTATCTTGAATCTTTATTATTTTTTTACTTTGTTCCATGTCTTTTTCTAGTTCAATATTTAATTTATGTATTTGCTCCTTTGATTGCTCACGTAATTTCTCTAACTCTAATTTCACTTCGTTTCTCATACGTTTTGCTTCTAGACCTAACTCGTACAATGAATTGTAATGTCGACGCACCGCTTTAATTTTTTGTGATATTTCGATTGATTTTTTCTTACTATCAACCATTAATATTTTTTCACGTTTCAACATATGTTCCAACGTTTGTTGATATGCTAAGACACGTGATGAATTTGCAGTCATGATATCACGTCTGGCATATAATTTTTTCTTTTTTTCTTCAATAATACTTAAAGATGCAATTAGTATAGCTATTTTTGATTCCGTATTACGATATGCAGTCTCCAAATGTACCAATTCCTGCTTTTTTTGATTTCCTTTTGTTAATAATGTATTTACTTCCAAACTTAACTCACTAATCTCTTTTTCTACTTTTGCAATGATTTTTTTGCTTTCCCGTTTTAATCCATAACGTGTATCAATGATATCATCTTGTTCCAACGTTGTTTTAATTCCAGCCATTGCTTGTTCTACAAAATCCTCCGTTTTTTTATCCCCGTCTCTACGAACACTCTTCTTTTTCTTTTCACCATTTTTGTTTCCATTTCCACGAATTCTTTTAATATTTTTTTGGCGTTCTTTCATTACTTTTGCTGATAAGTCAGATACCATTTTTTCCATTATATATGTTAATTTCTCGTTATTTTTGAAATATTTTTGCTCAATTGTCGCCGCTTCCAATGCTTTAAAATTATTATCATCGTCACTATCATCACTTATATCAAGACTATTAAATGAATCATCACTACGAGCAGTTGATAAAGTATTGCTTGGGCTACTATTTCTCCTTAGTTTTCGCCGTATTGGAGTTGGTCTTCTTCGTCCTTTTAAATTGTCTTTATTTACACTTGATGGACGTCGTGGTACTTTATTATTATTATGTATTTTCACTTTTAGACTTTTAAACTTGCGACTGTTATTATTATAATTATTAGAACTTGTTATATTGTTTATATTAATCGGTGAAGTATTCGATGAACGTGGACTTCTTTTACGCGGTCTCCATTTTTTGCTAGGATTACTTATATATTGTCCACTTTCTTTCCTTTGCTGTGTATGCCACCATACATCTTTATCTATTTTAGTTGCAAAAAAACTCTTTAAGTTTGGAGTATTATTAAATTTAATAGTTGACAATGATGTATTAGCTTTCAAATGTTGTTTCAGATTCTTTGCAGCTGCTGTGTTAGATGTTGACAAAGATGGATTCATTTTTTAATACATACATATATATATATATACATAAATTAGTTGAATAAACTTAATACATTTCTTAGGTAAAGTTTCATATATAAATATTCTATATAGTGTGAACATATCTATGTATATATTGATAATAAATACAGATATTATATATAATTATCATAATAATATTATTAAAAAAACACTTTGATGTAACTGCTAATAACCTCTTGTGATGCTCTTGTGGCCCGTGGCTAGTTATTATAATATTATTACTACTAGACTACTATTATAGTATTATATACTATGTACAGTATACAGTACTATTTTAATTTAACTGCCAGCTGTGGCAGCACGGCAGCACAAAAACATGTATACCGTCGTATATGCAGCGTTTTATAAAAAGCAAAAGGTGCAAAGTTTCTTTTTTTTTTTATCTATTTTGTCCTATCAAATATTAGTATACTTTGTTATAGTTATTATTCAATTTATATAGCTGTTATATAAAGGACAAAAGATACACATTACCACACACACATGTGTTGGGATTATTATATTTTATGTACATCATTACATGTATTACATCAATTATACACAAATTTAAACAAGAGGAAAATATATATAGAATAAATGAATATACAAATATTATTTTTAGATACGGATTGCCTAATACAGAAACATAAAAAAGAAACAACAATAAAATGGCGCTTGCAAAAGATGTAGAGTATAATCTTGAAATGAAAGAGCAACAAGTATTATCAAGAAGGGATAAATTAAATAATACTATGGGTATTGTGGTACCAGGTGCGATGACGAGAAGTGCTCAACATGATAATTCTGAAAAACGGAAGAGAAAGAAGATCCAATCTCCATTATTTACTTGTGATGGTATTCATTTCTTTACAAGCAAAAAGTTAGTAGTCTTGTATGAAACACATAAAGATAATAATTTCATATTATCGAAATTAGTACGTAAATATGAACATCAATTAGCTGAGAGGGATAGATTTACATTCAAGCAAGTGCAGGATGATTTTGAAGAGAAAAACAATCATCTTGCCAAATTGATTAGGGAGGCACACGAAGCAAAAAACAAATTACATTGTAACTGTCCCCAAACAATTGAAAGTAGAGTGCGCCATGCAAAATCGAAAATAAGACGAGAAAAAATGTTAAAGGCTAGTTTCTTGAAGCCATCATTTTTCAAGCAAAAATTATTAGATGATGAAAAAAAATATAATGAAAAAGCAGCGAAGAATAATGCCGACATGATGAATGGAAGCCATGTTAGTACTGAAAATGATAATGATCCTGTGGTTAGAACAAGGGATGATAATGAAAGAAAATCTTTTGCTCATCCATGGTTTAATGGCATTACTATTGGTGAAATTGATAGATTGCGATTAGAAAAGTTAATGTTTGTCTTAGCATATGATGATGTAACAAATCAATCTATTGATATGGAAATGCAAAGATTATTGTTAGAACAACGTTTAAAAGAGGAGGAAAATGTAAAGCAAGAAGCGTTGAAATCTTTAGGTATTGATGAAATTGATGAAAGTTTATTAGTAGAATCTTCAGATGAGGATGATGATAGAGAACATAATGACGATGACGATGAAAATCAAAATCCATTTGCAGACGATGATTTTTACTCAGACAGTAGCTCGAGCGAAGATGATGACGATGAGGGGGAAGAAAATGATGGGAATATCGATGAATTCGGGAACATTATTGAGAAAAAGAAAAAAGATAGTTTGGAAGCATCTTCCGAAATAGATAGAGATTCTTTAGTCATAATACCTACCATTGAAGTTTCGTTTGAAGTTGTATTGTGGATTGTGTACATATTAATTAATAAAGTGCAGTATTCAACGTTAGAATCTATAAATAGAACCATGTTTTGCGATTTAACGGGCGGAAGCGAGGGTCAACTTGCGATGGCAGTTTCTCTTTTAATGCAATTTGAACAAACAATGTCATTTGAAGATTCCATTGAAGAACATGAATTAGCATGTAGGTTTGAAAATGCATTGCATAAAAAGATTAAAAGGTTTGAAAAGGAGAGAAAGATGGATGGATTTTTAAAAGGAAATTACGATCCTTGTTTGAAAACAAATACGCATGAATGGATGGATCATGAATGGTTTTGGAGTGTAGATGATGAAACAAATCAACCTACATGGTCAGATGCCTCTGTTCTTTTCATTCATGCTTCTAGAATCATGCCAATGGGCTATGAAAATAAACGTGGCAAAGCAATTCGTAGAAAATTATCAATTCAAAGAGCATCAAAGAGAATTTTTAAATTTTTCAGATTAGGGCCTCGTTGGTATTCATATGTATGGAAAAAGAGGCGACATGAAAAATTAAATCATTTAAAAGAACAATATCAATGGTTGAATAAAGGAAGTATTTTAATTTTGGCATATTTGAGCGATTATCCAGAAAAAACACAAACTCGCAAGTACATCCAAAATGATACCTTTAATTGGGAAGGTCCAATTATAGATTTAACTGGTGGTAAAAAAACAGCAAAGGAATTTCAATTTTTAGAACGAAGAGAATTGTTTATACCGGTGAATAATGTTGAGGAAAAATCTAGGGACGTTATAGTCCCACCAGCAGAACAATTAAATTTTGAATTTTATAGAAAAAAAACGACCCGGGGAGAAGGTTTATGGAAAAACAAGAAAGCTGCTGCTATTGTTGATAATAGTGGCACGACGATTGCAAATACATTTGACCTTGAAGAGGAGGTGGAAAATAATGAAACTAAATTTAAACATAAATAAAGAGGGAAAAGAAAAAAATACCTCTTCGTAATTAAATTTTTTTTACAAACCGTCTACATTTTTGATAAAAATTAATTACATGTGCGCGTGTATTTTTATAAAAATACTGGACAAGCTTCGTACATATATCTTGTATCATAGTTTATAACATATTTTTTCATACACACAAAGATTAATTTTTACGTTAATTAAGAGAAAAAAGGAAGTTTTTTAAAAACAATCAAAAATGCACACTGCACACAAACCATCCCGTATTCAACAATTACTTCGTATGTATTACGTACACATAATGTATATATGTATACTCTCGGTACTTTGTAAGTGATGAACACATTATCTCATCGGTATATTACGCTTCGTACGAATACCAATTTATTACACGCGTAAAATCTATACGAAGCGTACGAAATTTCGCACGCGTAAAATATGATGTGGGAAGGGATAAATTCTAAAAAATCGTGCGCACCCCACTTCTTTCTCTCCTCTGTTTTTATTTATTTTTTTCTTCTTGCATTCATTCTGTCTTGAAATCTTTGTCTCATCATTGCAAATTCAGCTTGTCCTTTTTTAGATTCAGTATGTTGACGTAAATTTACACCTTCATGATCCAATGCAGTTAAAAAATCAGCTCCACTTACAGCAAAATTAATATTATCTTTCAATACAGCGACGGTTTGAGGTGGTTTATCTGCAATTTTATTTGCTAATTCCATTGTTGCTTTCATTAACTCACCATCTGGTACACATTGATTAAAAATACCTAAACGTTCACCTTCTTCTCCATATACATGTGTATTTGTAAATGCCAATTCTTTTGCTTTTGCTGGACCAACTAATTCTGTTAACGTATATGTACCACCATAATCGCCAGTTAACCCAATATCCACATATGCAGTAGTTATAAAACCTTTTGTTGATGCAACTCTCATATCACATGCTAAAGCAATAGATGCACCAGCACCCGCAGCTGCACCTGGCAACGCTGCAATCGTAGGTACAGGGAAATTGTAAATTGCACCTGTTAACGTTCGTTGCATTTGTTTAAAATTCCCATGCTTATCTGTCTCTAGAGGCTTCCAACCATCTGGTGCAGGAGGTAAAGGTGGAGGTGTTACATCAGCTTTATCAGTTCCCATAAAATTACCACCAGCAGAAAATGCCCCACCAGCACCAGTTATGACTAAGCATCTAACACGATCATCATCTTTTAATATGTGCAACATATGTCGTATAAATGGCGTCATATCATCACCAATTGAATTTCTTCCTGCAGGTCGATTCATTGTTAATATGCATACCCCAAGTTCCGTAAGTTCGCATAGTAATACTGGAGTGCCAGTATCTATCATAATGCTTTTACCATATTCACCTGCCGTATTATTTTTTTTAATTAAAAATGCTCTACTCATATCTTTTGATTCTTTATATAATTATTATACAGTATGCGTATATATTATTTAATGTGTTTTTTTGATGATGATTAATTGTGTGTGTGATTATTTCAAATTGTAAGATATACTGTTGATTCTTTATATAATTATTATACAGTATGCGTATATATTATTTAATGTGTTTTTTTGATGATGATTAATTGTGTGTGTGATTATTTCAAATTGTAAGATATACTGTATGTTTCATCTCTTTTTTTGTATTATTGAAAGAGAGAGAGAGAGAGGTGTTGTCTAACCTGTATAAACCAATGTTTTTTATAATTTAAATTATATTGTTGCGCGGGTGCGCGATTTCACGGATTATTATATACTTGGTACCTATATACATATTATAGTACTGTAATGCAACTATTATCGATATATCTTTTTTCCCACAGCTTGACGACAGCAGCGAGGGTGTGTTAATGCTATGTCCATGTCGAGTGCAAATAGCACTACATAGCATTGGATTCATATATATTTGTATATCTATTAAAAATTCACAAATTCTAGTAATGATGCGGCTACAAGTAAGCAATTACTTATGCATATCAATAGTCTCTTCACTTATGTTGAAGGACCGTGTGGCGAAACGGTTATCGTATCAGACTTCGGATCTGAGGGTTGCGGGTTCAAATCCCGTCTCGGTCATATTTTTTTGCCTTCTGAATGCACCAGTCATCATCTTTACTTCATCATCTTTCATTTGTGCTACCACGTCTCGGCAAAGACTCATTCATTTCCGTAAACATAGGTTTTTTTTAAATCCAAATAAGCCGAGGTTTACATATTAGGGTTACAGGGCATTGAAATGCTTTGGCTTCCTTAGCATCGTGTGTTCCGACTATGGCTTCCTATATGCGATAATAGGATAAACAAAGTTCTATAGTGTGTAATCAATTCCAAAAATTTCATACTGAAACGTCTGGAATATCTCCTGCCTCCATGACCCTTTCTAACTCTTTGCTAGCGCAGCGTATTTGGTACATGGTCTGTTTGTCAACCACAAAGTCTATACCATTTACATTGACAATATGTTTCTTTACTTTCCGTTTCTCCTTTTTGATCTTTCGATTTTTCAATATATCATTACATGATTAATGGGGTTATTATTGGCATCAGTGCGATTGTGGTCGGTAGTATGTGGTACCATTGGTGTATATAATATATATATATGCATTTTTATAATTATTTAAAATACTACGAGAGTAAAAACAATATTTTACACGCACCCATCATTTTTTAAAACGCGGTGGAAAAGGAGAACTCGCCTTTGAAATGTTATATCTTGTTGGTGTACAAAGTTCTACTGTAATTGATCCAAGAATTTTAAATGTAACATAGTGGGAAATATATTGCAAATATGATACGTTATACCATAAATATATATGAGTAAGAACATTTTATATAAGTACAGATAGACGACTAAGTAAATTAATATCATTTTTTTTTTTTTTTCAAGTAAAATAGTATATAGTATATTAGAGTTTTTTAGACTACCCCCTTTACTCCTCTGCTACTCCATACTCCATACTCCATACTCCTAATCTCTCTTCACGTACTTTCAATTTTCTGTCGTGACCAAACATTTAGGTGCACGCCTAAATTATGAGATTACGTAAATTAATATCATTACAGCAACGGCAACGAAATACGAGAAGTATGTTATATTTATCTGATGCTATGCCCTTGCCAGCTTGCTGCCTACACTTCCCACAAAAAAATGAATGAAAAAGGGAAAAGGGCGAGGAGTTTTTGATGAAAAAGAGAGGGGTAAATAGATGTACGTGTAGTTCATACGTGTAGATAAACACACAATACATTGTAGATATATTGGTATAACCAATATTATTATTTATATATATATATTAGCAATAACAGATGAGGTAGATATAAAACATGAAGTTACAAATGATTAGTATATTTTTCATATGGCTTCTTGTGTCACACGAAGGTATTACTTTAGGTGCAAGAATTCATGAAGGAATCCGTATGCAAAATAATATGGGAAACGGTGTTAATTTGGAAGAATTGATGCAGGCTGAAAATTTAAATTCAGTCACACTTTCGAAGGCACAAATTGAAGTGATTCATTCAAAAATTAATTTATTATTGGATAATCCAAATGTATCACCAGAAGAGTTAGTAGATGCAATGGATGATAGTAACGAACCTAAAGAAAAAGGAACAAAGGCACATAAGATTATGGGCTCAGCTATGTATGGATTTTTTGATGGTCTATTCCACGGAGCTTTATCCGATGGCATTAATTTTGTTAAAAATGGTGGTATTGGCAAAGTCGGTAAAGGTATTAAAGAGTTACCTGGCAAGCTTGACTTGAGAAAAGCATTTACGGATAAAAAATGTGAAATAGGTTCCCACAAGATCAAAAAATCGTTAAAACGTATTGGTCGCCATGCAGGATATTTTGCTGGAAATTTGACAAAAATTATCAAAACTCGCTCTTTAAAGTTACTACATAGTAGTGGAAAAGATTTATCCCATGCTTTAAAGCACTTTCTTCGTCATGCCGTCTCGTTTATTTTTAATTGTCCAGGAACCAAAATGTTGGCAGTCGTCGCTGGGCTAATCATGGTTGGAGTTGCGCTTGTAGGACTCGTAAATGCAGGTACTGGTGGGCTTATGATAATTTGGCAAGTGCTGAATCTTATATTTGCTGGAACGTACATTCGTAATAGACTTAGACATATGCGGAAATTAAAGAAAAAGATAAAGTCAGGGACATGTGAAGGCTCCAAGTGCAAGCTTGGTATGGTAGAGGCTAGATTTTCGATTGTCGGTGCTATAACAGAAGTGTTGTTATTGTCTTGCAAAGGTCTTATTTTACGTGCTGGAAAATTATTGTCCAAAGTTGCCAAGTCACTAAAAATCAAATTTGCCCCTTCAATTGCAAAAGATTTCGGTGTTTTATTTAAATTTATGAAAAAAGCGAAGAAAGGAAAACCAGTAGATGTTGCAGCTATGAATACAAATCTTCAGTCTACACCATGGTTGTTTAATGGAGATATTCGCACTGCGCGACAAGTTATGGAGACAGCAGGCAAAGTATCCAAAAATTCTGATATAGGTAAAATAGCTAATACATATTCACCAGTAGTAAAAAAAGTCGAAAATGTCGTGGATGCGATGCAAAAGGGACATGCACGACATCAAAAAGCCATGGATGCTCTTAAAGCAGGACATGCAAAACACCAACAAGCCATGAATGCTCTGAAATCGAAGCTTGGAATGGCAAAAAAGGTCAAAAAATCCGAGGACATTATTGACAATGCCGCAGATGTTGGAAAATTAGGGAAACTAGCAGACACAACTAGTGCAGTCGCACAAAATCGAAAAAATTTTCTAAATGGTGTAACTAAAGTTTCTGGACAAGCGGAAAAAGCTTTAGGAACTGTAGGTAATGCAGCAACTAAAGTTAGAAATCATGTTGAAAAAGGAGGTCGAATTGGAAAGGCAGTAGGAAATCAAGTAAAAAAAGTAGAAAAGGCTGCTGGGGAATATAAAGATTTAGCTAAAACTGTAGGTACATACACAAAAATGAGTGGAGATGTGTATGATAAAGTAGATAAAGCTGCCAAAGTTGCTAAGAAAGTAGACAACGCAATCGTCACTACAGGAAAAGTTGCAAAGAAAACTGAAAAAATTGCAACTCCATTAATCATGGGATCCCATGTTATTGCCGCAGGTACTAATAGTAATGAGGAGGATTGAGTGTTATTATTTTAATATATTTAATTTAGTTTAACGCATAATTTATATATTTTGTTTTAATTTACTCCATATGATAATTTCCTACGATTCGTACTCTTCAAAAGAATTAAAATAACTGAAATAAATCTATCTCACACTATGATAGTGTGTTGATATTCTCATAATCGAGAATATATATATATGATATATCATATATGCATACCAATGAAGGTAAAGGGGGGTTTTATTTTTATATAAAAAAGTACGACGTATAATAATAATATATAAATATAATATATTATTATAATATAATCTAGATATATAGAAAGAGTATAAAATCTTGCGGGTAATGATAATATGACACTCTTTTCTGCGATTTAATAATAAAAATCTTTTCTCTGTGTCTCAACAATCTTTTTAATTTCTCTGTATCCTCTTTTTCCTTTTAGCCCATTGTAGCAATACCAGCTGCTATGCAAAAACCAAGTGCTGCACCCATTCCAATATTTGTAATATCTTGTGTTCTTTTAATAGCACTTGCCTTCAGTTGTATTTCCTTATCCCTTGCATCTTCCACAAATAGGTTAGTTGAAACTTGCGAATCACTACCATCACCTGAATTTCCCATTGCTTTGAACTTTTCTTTGTATATTCCTTTCAAATTTTCATATGCTTCAACAACTTGTACAAAGCCGGCTTCATCCCCATTACCTGTATCTGGGTGTAATTCTCTTGCTTTTTTTCGATATTGTTTTTTGATGAGGGATGGATTCATATCGACTTTCATTTTGGTTAAATCCAATACTGCAAAATCATCAGTAGATGGCAACGTTAAATTTGAGCGTATAATTGGCATACAAAAATAAAATGCACATGCTACTATTACAGTGACAAGAATAATATTCATCGTAAAAATGTTACTAGAATTCCCACCATTATTATTGTTACTGCTTTTACTTTTGGATCGACCTCGTTTTGTTTTTCTAACAGTGGTAGTAGTAGTAGTAGTTGTCTTTTCCACAACTTCATCGTCATCTGAATCGTCATCAAGATCATTTACATACTCTTGACCATCTTCTTCATCACTACCTTCTAAACCTCCATCCATATGAACTTCATCTTCTTCACTGTCTTCTGGATTTTGATATACTACTTTTTTATTCGCTTTTCTTTTACTTTTACTTCGTCTTGCTGGTTTTTTCTTCGCCGATGATACTTTTTTCTTCGGTTTAGGTGATGGTGATCTTCCTAGACGTTGAGCTATGATATCTATTTTTTCAGCTTTGCTTTTAGCAGATGACAACGACGGAGTGTTTACTTTCTTCTTGGTAGATACTTTTGGTGTGGACGATCTTTTCTTTTTCGTGCTATTTTTTTTTCCTGGTGTGACAGCTTTATTTGTTGAACTCGCATTTTTATTCATTCTAGCTTGGATTTTTTCATACCTAGCTTGTTGTGCTGGTGTACGTGCTTTTTTTGGCATTCTTTCTCTTTGTTATTATCGTTATTGTAATGGTAATGAATTATAAAATATACGTTAAAAAGTAAATTTACGAATGATATTATAATACATATATATATATATATGTATGTATTATAATATGGATAATTATATTACAAATATATATATTTAAAATATATATATATTTGGGAATGAAAAAAACAAACTGGCAAAACCAGCAGCAAACAACACCAACACCAACAAAAAACTACCAGGTACTAGCACACTACTCCTTTATACTTAAAAAAAAAAAAAACCAGAGATTGGTGGCAATGTGCCAATGGCAGGATCGATGATGCATAATTCGAAATACTACTTATTGTAATGCTATGATCAGGTTATTATTATCGCTGCTGGTACATAGGTCGTTTTTGAAAAGTATACAAATAACACTGTATAGTACGTATAAGACCTCCTCGTCGTCGTAGATTTTTGTAGTCCAGGTGCCCAGGTTTAAGGTTGATTGGCACATTCCCAGCATTGTGTGAATTCCGAGCTGCCAACGTTACCTAACGTTAGTTAACGTTCAAAGTGCCAAAAAGCAACGACCCAACGACCCCCTTTAACGACCCCTAACGACCCGTAACGACCCCTGAGTATGTAAGGTAAATTTTTGGCAAAAGGTAAAACGTATTTTAATTGACCAAATTCGGCTATTTTTCTCCCCTATGTGGGGTCGTTTAATAAATCCACCTTATATTTGTATACTAATATGTAAAGTAAAATTTTGGAGATCTTTACCTTATGTAAAAATCGCAAAATAATTTATATGATCTTAGTGCTATTTTAATCCAAATATAAAAAAAATATCTTTTCATGAAAATGATTTTATAACTATGAATAAATTAATTATGTGGAATTGTTTTTAGATTTTAGATATTTTTCAATTTTTTCTGGAATTTCCGTTTTGGAGGTTAGGGGTCGTACCTGCTATTTTTATTAAGGGTCGTTTGGGGTTGTTTGGGGTCGTTAAAAATAATACAGGTAAATATCATGGGGGTCGTTTGCAAACAACCAACAACCACCTGTGGAAAAAGCAACAATCTAACGTCAAAATGTGCTAACGTTGGCAGCTCTGGTGAATTCTGGAATTCATCGAACACAACAAAAAAACTACAAAAACAAATTAAAATTGAAAATGGAATCCCCCATCAGTATCATCATCATCATCAAAGGAAATTTGTTGTTTCTTTGAATGATTTTAGTGTAAATATAAGTAACTTCGTTGTAAAGTGGACAAAAAAAGTAAATTAAGCACCATGGCACAATTAAGAAATAAGAATTTAATAGTTGGATTTGCATTAGTTGGTTTTGGTTTACTTGGTGCATCTTTACCTTTAATTATACGAACGGTGAAAGGGGATAATACAGTAGCAACTGATAAACCTTTAAGTGGAACGGCTACTATGCGTGGACCATATATGAATACTGGTAGCAGGGACGTTGGACCCGATATACGTTATGATGTTAAAACTGGAACATGGCATGGAAAACGGAATAATTAAACTATTATGGTTTTTATCTTAAATCAATAAGTCCACTAATTTTGTATATATATAATTAGAGATTTATAAATTTTATGGAAAAATAAAAATATTTTGAATATAAAAAATTAAAAACACATGTAAAAAAAAAATATTTTTTTCGTAAAATACGGTTTGTTTATATATGAAATATACACGAATACTTCGAATAATATATATTATTATATAATCTCTTCGTAAAACATAAATATGCCTAAAAATATTCATACGAATCGTACATATGATACGTATATACTCGTATTACATTTAAATATATATCATATGATAATAAAAATAATAAGAAAGCTTCGTATATATGAATGACAGGAAAGAAAACACACACACGCGCGGGCTCACATCGATATGCATGTACAATAAAATACTGTAAAACCATCTTCTGCCGCCCTCCTGCCCACCCCAAAATTTTAAGTCTTTAACCATTTTGGTTTTTTCAATGATTTCTTTTTACTTCCACCATTGGAATTACTACTACTACTGTTACCTAAACTATTACTATTTCGTTTCCCTTCATTTAATGAAACTGGTGTCGACGTTGGGAAAAAGTTTTGATTGTTGTTACCATTATTGTTATTATTATTATTATCCAGGCTATTATCATTAATTGTTTTTTTTGCCATTTCCATAACTTGGGGTGAAATACAATTTCCACCACCATGTTTAGCGTTATTATTAAAACCAATATATACTAATGCAGCTGGTTGTAAACCATTATCAGCTAATGTTAACCCTCGTTCCAATATTTGTTTTGGTGGTGTTACGTAAAAATACATTTCGTCCGTATTGACATGTTCAGCAAGTAAACATCTTGATAAATAATTGATCACATCATTTATAGTTTCCCCAGGAGAAAAATTGCATTCAATCATCCAACTGTCACTAAATTGCATACGTAATAAAACAGAGTTATAAATTTTCATTTTTTCCAAACGTTCCAATTCTCGCATAGCTTTTGTACGAAAGTTTTCTTGTCGTTTTAATTCATCACGGCGTCGTTTCATCGTTGAAAGAACTAATTGCGACTCGGTTAAATTTCGTTTACCATTAGTAGACGATACTTTTCTCATACCAACTTGTGTACTACTACCTTCTGTGCGATTGATTCCATGTACCATACGAGCCAAACTTCCCCTTCTTGGTAAATTTCCAGGGGAATAGACATTTACATTTCGTTCATTATCTTTTGGTACAATTTGTTTTGATAATAATTCTTTTTGCCTCGCTTGTAATTTTTCCAATTTTACTTCAGTTTCTGATTTACTAGAAACACCACGTGGTTGTGGCGTCATACGCTTGATTTTAGTTTGATATGGATTAAATTCCTCCATTGTTTTTTTCACTACATTTACTGTTTGTTCAATTTGTTGTCTCGAAGGTATTGCTGGAATCTCATCCGATGATATATTTAAAGCCATTGCTTCTTTATTTAAACGTACCATTGCATTGTATAATAATTTCTTATCTTCATTTCTTTCATTTAAAATCATTCTAGTATTATTATCACTATTTTCAAATCCAACAGATTTCAATACATCTATACCACCACGTACACGTCCAATTTTTTCATGAAAGGTGGGATTCTCAACACGAATTGAACGTTTCTTTATTTGATATGTTGGTGTAATTAATACATTTCGTATCATTTTCATCAATGTTACAACGGTTACTTTTGCATCGGCATCAAATGCAGACGCTCGTATTTGTTTGATTGAATTATCAACATTTTCAATAGATATTCGTGGTACATCTTTTTTTTCATCAACTACAACAAATTCATCTTGGTCATTTTTACTAGCATTGTTATCATTATTATTATTACTATTACTGCTGGCACTGCGAATATCCATTTCAGTTGGAACTATTGGCCTGTTTGTTGGAGGTATATTTAATGCATCTGCTTCTACATTTAATCTTTTCATAGCTTGCCAGATTTCTTTTTTATTTTCATCAATATTATCAAGTAAAATAGTATCTTTATTATTATTTCTTTTAAATCCTACAGCTTCTAATACCATTATACCACCTTTTACACGTCCAACTTTGCCATGAAAGGCCCTATTTGCCAATTGAACAGAGCGATATTTTGTCTCTGATGTGGGCGATAATAATATATTTCTTAATAATTTCATAACAGTTAGTATACATATCGATGCATCTTCATCAAACGAACTATTACGAATTTGTTTTATAGCATTTTCAACTTTATCTTCCTCAACTAAATTAGCCATTTTTTAATTTTTTTAAAAAATATATAGTATATATATATATATTCGAACCCACTATATGATATACTTATGAAAATAATGCACAAAAGTCAAATTAAAAGACACACAAACACAATTTCTCTTGATATCTATCTATCTATATATTGTATATCGTACATGTTCAATATTTATGACTATCTATTATTCTACATTTGTGATTCATTATTATTACAGGTATTAATATTTATTCTTATTCTTAGTCGTCATTTTTTATTATTATTTGACGACGATGATCTCCCCCCGTCACTTCTTTATATAAATTCTCGTCCTTGAAAACAAGCAAAACCCTTAATTATAGATTAATGTTAATATACTGTAGATACGCTCGTATAGAGATAGCAGATCTACCATCCTCTCGTACTTTTAATACTCCTTTCGTGCTCTCTGTCTGGGCGCTCTGGATTCTATAAATCGCAAATCCCTTAAAAATCCCTCCAAATCAGCCATCATCATCAAGAAGGTATAGATGAGATTATCCGTTTTCATATATATATTATTATTTATATATTATTATGTGTGCATAAATTTAAAGATAGATTTCAGATGATGTTAACATATATACCTCTATAGTAGTAGTAGTAGTCGTCGTCTTCGTCGATGTAAAACAGATATTTATTATTTAATAACACGACATGTATTATCTATCGGAAAATGATTTGCAAATCATGCAGAATGAAAAACAGATGAAAAAAGATAAATATGATAATCATATGAGGACGGAAGAGGAAATTAAACTTACTACTCCAGATGGTGGGGTTATAGACTTATTGAATGAAGTGCAGCGCATACGACAAAAAAGATTTCATTACTTACAAAATAATTTTTTTGAGCATGAGCAAGAGTTGAAGCATTTACTGGATCCAAATACAGGAAGAATTCAAGCGCAATTGGACTATGATAGAAATGAACTTATGATTGATTTAATACCAATTGATATAAATGATAATATGAATGAAAGAATGCTACGAGAAAGGTTTCGTCAAAGTGAAAAACGAGACCATACATATCGCAACAACAACAACAACAACAACAATAATGATAACTATGTAACGAGTGATAACAATCGAGGAAGGAATGATGATTATCCACGGGTAGCTGCTTCAAAACAACAAGATATTTATTTTGAATATGCAGCACCGCAAAATAGATACACCGAATTACTTCAAAAAGAAACAAATGAAAAAAATCGTCAGTTAAATTATAATGATAATAATAAAAATGTAAATAATATAAATAATAACCCATTCTTTGCAACAACAAGAAGAAGAGTTGGTGTGAATAATAATAATAACAACAATAACAACATGTCATATTTAGATAGAGATAATCTTCAAACAGATGGAAATAAGAATAGTAATCATATTGATAATGATTATCAAAAATTTACCTATTCATTTGGTAAACATCATAAGAAATCAATATTGGATCCAACACAAACATATAATTTTAAAAATCCCAGAAGTAAAGGAGCGAAAAAAAAACATTATTTAAATAAGATGAAATCTAACAGGGAAAAAATCAATAAGTTGAGAATGAATACAAGAAATAATAATAAGAACAACAAGGCTTCATTTCTTGAAAGTAAAAGAAGAAATTTCTTAGATAGTGATGATAGTGATGATTTATATTCTTCAGATAGTGCATCGTTAACATCATTCTCGTCAAGTTCATCTTCGTCATCATCATCAGATTCTGATAGTAGTAGCGATGAAGAAGATGAAAGTAAAACATCAGGTAATACTACGGAGAAGAAGAAGAAAAAGAAGAAAAAAAAGAAGAAGAAGAGAAAGAGTAAGGGAAAATATCATCATGGACATAGAAGTAAAAGTCCTTCTAATGATTTAAATACATCGCATCGTCGTAGTAATAACAAGGATAGTCTTTTGAATCGAAAGAAAAAGAAAAAGAAAGGATATACTGAAATATTACGTGAACGACGTGGTGGCCCAATTATAACAGAAGATGAAGAAGATGATGAAACAGATGAGGGTATTTATATGTATAAACAATGTGCTTTGGTGCATGAAGATGGAGGTGATACACGTATTGTATCCATCTATGATGGATTAACAACATATTATATAAATGAATGGAAAACTATTGAACCGGAAAGAGAAAATCATAAAGGTTTTTATGTATACTCAATGAAAGAGGAAGCACTAAGAGCAATATTTCCAAGAAACTCCAGATTAAAAGAAAATCCACGAGTATTATTAAAAGTATTAGTACCACATGATAGTATCGACCATATTGACCGTGATATCTATGTGTGTACTCGTTTAAAACCGAAGAAAATTTGGGATATATGTTTAGATGATGAAGATGATCAAAGTCAATTTAGTGGTAGAGGTTTATATGGTGGCATATTTCATAAAAGTCGTAGCAATACTACTTATGATTCATTCGGTGCTACAAAGGGAGTAAAAAAATGGAAAATAGTGGAATGGAATCATTCTGGTATTTGGAAATAAAATAATATCATACGTACGATACGAACGTAAATAATTAACGGCGTACACTCACATATCATTACTTCTCGTATAAATATATACGTATTTTATATATATATACATGTATATTATAGGAACGTAGATGATGGAAATAATTTCAATTTTTATACATTACCTTTTGCCAATTGTTGCTTATAAAATTCTGCAGCAAATTTGAATGCATCAAGCTTATTTCCTGGGTCACCTCCTCCTCCTTGCTGATTTACTCCTGCAAGTAATTGTTGTTGTTGTTGTTGATTCATATGTTGTAATCCTGTTAATTGTGTACCTTGTTTTGTCATTGGACAATCAACAATTCTAAATCCACTGATTTGTAAATGCCCAGATGGAACTAATGGATTAACAACAGGCCCACGATTTTCACAATCAATAAGTGCTTCTTTATCAACTGCAGAAATTAAATCAATACTTTTACCTTCAAAATTTAACAAAAAATTGCCTGGGCCATGATAACGTCCTGGTTGTACATAAATTTTTGCATGATCTGCTGCACGATTAATAGCTTGTTGTACGCTACCACATGGCCTATTTGGTTTTCCACAACTTTCTACCAGCGATCCAAATTCAGCAACATAAACCACGTTCAAACGAGCACGTTTCTTTTTCGGCAATTTACGCAGTTTTTCACTCAGTTTTGGCTCTCTTGTATCGATTATAACATGCATTGGACTCTTATTTATATCACTATCAACAGGTTTTAACCATTGGTTTTCATTTGTTTTTGTGTTTACATAATAATATTCTCCAACATCTTCTGAATATAGACGTTTCCAACCATGTGGCAAGCCATTGCTGTCACTATTGCACTTTTCATATGGATATGTCCAAGTAGTTTCTTTTGTCTTTCCATTGTAATAATATGGTCTCTCTTCTTCATCTGAATAATATTCAAACCATCCTTCCCGTAAATTATTTTCACCACTACAATTAATATTATTATTTTCATCATCCGATGATACTATGACGACGGTCATTTGTAAAATACATACGATATATAAAAAACCTTTCATCATTAGACTAACGTATAGATTTATTATTTATTTTTCTATTTCGTTTCTGTCTCTACCTGACTCTATCTGTATATATATCCATATATTGTGTATCTTCAATAAAAGATATTATATTATTTGTATTATACCTGGATATTCATTTTATCATCATTTTATTATTATCAAATATTATAATGTTGCTCCCCTGTGTTGCACACCTGGTAATATATTAGAATACAGTGTAGTATAGTTATACACACTCCCTATATAAAAAAATCAACTCCTATGACAATGCATATTTTCGGATATTATATTAGATTAAATAATTTAATCTTTCAAATTATTTGTCTTTTTCGTCATTTAAAAATATAATATCATGATTGAGGAGAGCTTTTTAAGAAAAAAGGCGTGTTTACAAAAAAAGAGGGCATTATTGTGCATGTGTTTTCATATATTAAAACACCAAATGACATTGTAGAATATGCAGAATAATACATATAAAAGAATAGACACATCACAATAATACTACTGGATAATATATATATTATAGTGACAGAAATAGATATAATATAGATATATTTCAAGAAAGGTACGAATTACTATCCAATTCTATTTCAGCAATTTTCATAGTACTGCGACACTATAAGCAGCGGTGTTGATACCGAGGAGCTATAATATCAATCGATATATGGAAAAGGTGGATAAGATGAAACGATCGTGTATGGAAGTAGAAGCATGTTTGATTTGTTATATATAGAATATATAATATAAAATAATAATGACATAAATAATGACACACATGTGGTATATCTATGTGTATAGTGTGTATGTTTGTGGAAAACGTGGAACGCACGATGTGGTTCGTACTTATTATATACTAAATAGTATAATATATTCTATCAATATATATATAGCAGGTGAATACGATGGACCAGGTTTTTGAACCCCAACAATATTTTTTATTGAATTTATTTCATCTATGATTGTACCTGGTATAATGGATACAGTAGAGCTAGCTAGCCGGGCTAGAGCTAGCCCAGCTAGCTAGCTAACCAGCTAACCTGACGCTGACCAGCTGGTTTTAACCAAGTTAAAAAACTATTGCGTTGCTATTAATAAAAATCATCCTAGAATTCAAACTAAAATTCAATATTCTACCTGGAATATATAAATTATTAGACGAAAAAATGAACAATGATTTAAGAAAGTAAACATACAAATATTATTATACGGAAATCGTGTGACTATAACAATTTAATACCAATTGTATGATATATTAGTTGTAATATAAAAAACCATACAAGTTGTATAATAATTTTTAGATATTTCTTGAAATTTAATACTGCATTTTTCTATTGGTCTATTATTATTAAATATTAATAATAATTTTTGTTGTCACTACACGCAGCTATAATAATAATATATTGTATTATTGACGATGGCTTTTGCTGTAAAATTAGGTATATTAGTCATTAAAGCTGTTACAAAACCATTTGCGAAAAAAATTAAAAATACAAAAGATAAAGATTTACAACGTTTGTGTATAAATGTAGGTCAATTTCAAAATAAATATATGACATTAGTGAATTTACGTATGTCCGGAATAAAAGCTAAAAAGGTAAAACCTCTGACTGATGAAAAAGCATTAAGTCTTGGTTCGGAAATTGTATCAGAAGGCACTATATTAGGTGTTAGTGGAACGTTGTTAGCATTAGAATATTGGCGACGCGATGTAACAGCTGAAAAAAAAAAGAAGAACTTGCAAAAAGAAAAAAAAGAACGTAGAAAGAAAAAATTATTGGATTTAGAAGCTAAATTTCAACCTTTGTATGAAAAAATGGAACAACTTGAAAATGAAATAAAAGAATTAAAATTAAAAGAAGAAGAAAGAAACAATAATAAGAAACAGCCGACAAACATAAATAATTCATCATGGTGGACATCATGGATAGTTTTTAAAAGAGGATGATAGTAATATTAGTATACGTACGTCTTGTATATATTCACACAAATGTAAAAACACAGAGAGAAAAAATAAAAAAACAAAATGCCACACATGCACCTGAAAAATAAAACGCACACAAATTGTTTCGACAACAACTCGATTAAACTTTAATGAATATCATACGTAGTTAAAATGCACTCCATGATATTTATAAAAATAATATTTTAAAAAATATGGAATATATTTGATACTGAAAAAATAAAAATTTAATTTTACGAAGAGTACATATGTTATCCCGTGTGTTAGTAAAAAACCCCGCGTGTTAGTAAAAACACACGCACACACTTCTCTCCAGGATCACGTCTCTTCTTCCACAGACCATCATTTACATATCCCCCATATATATACATGTATACGTAATACTCGTACATTTTACATGGTTGCTTTTTTTTGAAAGTCTGCAATACTATTCATCATGACTTCATATGTTTCTTCATTTGGATCATTTTCAAATGTCTTTGCTGTTTTTGGTGTAACAATTTTTCCAAAACATAAATCCATTGCTAATTGTGCTTTTTCACATTCATCTTCAGATTGACAATTTTGTAATTGCATTGCTGGCTTTTCACATTTTGTTTTAAGTAGTTGTATCGTATTAAATACATCGTTTGAAGATAATTCTGGTCCAACTGTTTTAATTTCACTATTACTATTTTTATTTTTATTATCCTTATTTTCGTCAGACATGAAAAACATTTTTGCACGATCAACGATACTACCAAATGAATCCAACGCTGGTCTTGTAACCATTGTAATAGATTTAATATCTGTATTTGATCTTAAATGCGGTACTTTGGTATCATTAATACTTTCATCATGATAATAATCAATAATGTAACGTACTTTTTTTCCACAACGGTCTATCGTCCAATCGTGACGATCAAATGGCTCTTGTCCATATACCAATTTTCTAAATTGTGCCATTGGACTTAATTCATCTGGACGTCCAATAAATCGTAATAATTTTGGATCTGGACATTCATCACAATGAAATGTTTTTTCCCATTTCATCACTTGTTTCCATGTCCTTTCATTCATATTATTATGTATCGCAACAATCGTTTCAACATCATCCTCATCAACACCTTCCCCTTTGCCTTTTCTATTCAATGCATTGTAAAACATTTGCGGCGATGGATATGTCCATGTATCATCATCTGTTCCACCTTTTGGAATCGATGATTTTACACGTGAAGTTTCAATAGGTCTTCTTTGTCCTTCACGTGGTAATTGATTTGGATTTGCAGGCATATTATTTTTAGGATCAATAGGTTGGCTATACACATTAAACAATGTCGATCCTTTTTTCACTGGGCATTTTGATTCCGTTGATTTGTTACTAGTTGTTGTAGTAATACTATTTTTAGAATCATCAATGTTCTTATTTCCATTCTCTTCTTTTTTCTTTTTAATAACAGGACAAAATGAAGCTAAACCACTGTTACTACTATTACTATTATTGTCTTTATTTTCATATGATTTATATGCTTCAACACGCATACTTATATTTCCCATGATGATGCTGTTAGTTTAATTTTTGTTGTTGTTGTTGTTGTTGTTATAAATAAAAATCTTGTATGTATATTGAAATGATATGGTTCTTTGTTCTTTTTGACACAATGATATGTTTCTATATTATTCTTTTTGTTTTTTTGTTCGATCATTATTGTATATAACGTTTATCACACACTAACACCAGAAATTTGTGTGTATATTTTTTTCCTCATAGAAGCTCGATTATTGTTGGAGAGGGCACGGAAACAACGGAATGTTGATAGAGCTCCCAGAGCTATAATATTACTATACGTGGATTACCATTGGTGGGTATAGCTTATCACAAGTATAAGAATAGTATATACTTAAATTACCTATCAAAAACCATATCGACTCTATCGTAAATCCAGAGCAGAGATCAGCATAGATCAGCAGAGACGACGAGAGAAAGAAAATCATCTAAAATCAATGGTGGTGATCAAATGAGGAAGAATTTAAAGCCAAGTTAAAGGTCACACGAACCATCAAACTGTATACATATATGGGAGAGAGATACTTGACTTGATTGAAGAATGCAAAACACAGAGAGTGTGGTACAATAATATCAACAACAGCAATTTTATAATATCAAGAAGATAGAAAATAATTTTGATAACCGAAAAACACACAGACTGCAACCTGTCTACATATACATACAAAAATAAATACACATACACATAATGCAATTAGCAAATAATAATAAAAAAAAATCAAGTAAACGTAAAGGTACAAACTCATCCAATAGTTCCAATACAAAAATACGTTCATCTTTGACAAACAATAATAGCAACGGCAATAGCAATAATGGTAATAGCAACACTTCAAAAACGGATTTAAAATTTGAAGATGGTGGATTTCCAGATATTATTGTTGAAGATGAAGTAGTAAATAATGATAATGAGTTTGCCATGCCACAAAAAATGCCTTCAGCAAACAATAATAATAAGAGTGATAATAATAATAATGATAATAATGATAATAACAATACAACACGTGTATATCGACCAGGGAAAGATTCAATGGGTGAAGATGAAAAACTTGATTTTGATCCTACTGCATATAAATTATACCATTCGATGACAGCAAGCTGGCCATGTCTAACATTTGATATTGTCCGTGATCGTTTAGGTGTTGGAAGAAAACGTTTCCCAGTAACTATGTACATGGCTGCTGGTACGCAAGCAGATAAACCAGAAAATAATGAAATTATATTGATGAAATTAAGTGATTTACATAAAGTTCAACGAGAGTATGATGAAGAGGATGAAGAAGATTCAGATGATGCAGATGATTTAGACGAGGATCCAATTTTAATATCTAAATCTATTAAACATATTGGTGGTGTAAATCGTCTACGTTCAATGCCACAAAGTCCAAATATTATATCCACATGGAGTGATACCGGTGCAGTACATATATACGATGCAGAGGTACAACTTAAAAGTTTAGATGGACCAGCATTGCCTGGATCCAAACAAGCATCAGAAATGCCTATTTATACATTTTCTGGACATGGTCAAGAAGGGTATGCAATGGATTGGTCAAAAGCACACCCAGGGCGTTTGATTACAGGCGATTGCAACCGGAATATACATTTATTTGAACCAGTTGGAAATGCAAATGCACCATCATGGAGCATTAATAGCAGCACCCCATTTTCAGGCCATACGGCATCTGTGGAAGATTTACAATGGAGTCCAACAGAGAAAACGGTCTTTGCATCTTGTAGTATGGATCGAAGTATTAGAATCTGGGATACAAGGCAACATGACAAATCGCAATTAGTTGTACAAGAAGCGCATGATCAAGATGTGAATGTATTGTCATGGAATAGTTTGGTTGGATTTTTATTAGCTAGTGGTGGTGATGATGGAGCATTTAAAGTATGGGATTTACGTAATTTTAAAGCTGATACGCCTGTTGCGCATTTTAAATATCATCTAGCACCTATTACAAGTGTTGAATGGAGTCCAACGGAGGATAGTGTAGTAGCAGTCAGTGGTGCTGATGATCAAGTATCGATATGGGATATGTCATTAGAAGAAGATAGAGAGGAACAAGGGATGATACAATCTGGACAAATAGAAGGCATCGATGATTTACCTCCACAATTATTATTTGTACATCAAGGACAACGTGATATTAAAGAGATTCATTTTCATCCACAAGTTCCTGGTGTTATTGTTAGTACAGCAGGGGATGGTTTCAATGTATTTCGAAGTTGTAACATGTAAATTATTTCGTATTTTTTTTAATACGACACTTTGAGAGGACAAAAAATTAATATATTTTAAAATACTTTTACGTCGTAAAATTATATATATATCAAATAGAATATACATATATATTCTATTCTTTAATTCTTATTTTTCATCTTCTTCTTTTTCTTCCCTTTTTTCTTTTTCTTTTTCTTTTCTTGTTTCATTTTATTTTTAGCTGGTTTATTAATATCATCATAACCTGGTAAATCACGATCAACTAGGCGAACTTGATGTGCAAATTCTGAATCCGCAACTATTTTAATAAATTTTGTACCTTTATAATATTCAACAGTCTCATCATCAATTAATTCAACTGCTTCCATTGCATGTGGTGAAGCCATTGCTTGCACTTGTATTTCTGCAGCTCTTGTAATATACCACAGTCGTGTAAATGCTTCTGCTATTGTTCTACCAGTTGTTAATACACCATGATTTTTTAATAATAATATATCAGAATTACCCATGCTTGTTGCCATTTCCCTGCATTCCGGAACCGTCGCAGCTGGTCCATATGGGTGTGAAGTAACTTCACCAGCCAACAAATGAGTTTGGGATAATGGTAAAAAACCACATTTCATACTTGCTAACGCAGTTACATTTTTTTCATGCGTATGCATTACACATATAGCATCCTCTCGCGCTTGATGTATCGCACTATGAATAGCAAATCCAGCAAAGTTCACAGTCGAACCCATAGAACCCTCTTCAAGAACATTGCCCTCATGATCTATTTTAACAAGAGATGCCGCTGTTACTTCTTCAAAACCATGACCATATGAATTGATTAAAAATTGATTTCTTTCACCTGGTACACGTACAGTTAAATGGTTTTGAATCCCATCGTCCCAACCTAATCTAGCAACTGCACGATAAGCAGCTGCTAATTGCACTCTTAACTCCGCTTCCGTAGTTGGTGTTTTAATACCTTGCGTTGGATTAAACTTATATTTTTTTTCTTCTCTTCGTTCATAATTTGCATCTCCTTCCACCAATGGACTTGATTCAATTGGACCAGCAGTTTGATTTATATTTAAAAATACGCGCGACATGAAGATGATAAATAATATATAATATTTCAATATTGTTTCTTTTTGTTGTCGTTAGTTGCTAAAAGTGTCTTTCTAATGTATAATAATATATAACTTTATAACCAAAATGATGTTTTGTTTTGTGTTGCTAGTGTGATGGGCGGCTATTTCGAATATCATAGCACATACGAGGACATATTTAATATAAAATATCGTAGTGTAATGCTAGATTGTAGAGGAAGATTAGATTACCTTAAAAAGTGTATGTATTGATAAATATCCCTCGTAATATTTTATATACCACCACAATAATGTCTATTCTCATCATCATCATCTTCCCTTATATATATATATATATGTATATATATATATATATACATAGATCCATATATAAATACGTACATGTTTTATTTAATATAAATGTATATCATATATGATTTCCAATCCAATTTAAAATCAATTTACCAAATTTAAGACCATCGTTCACATTTGAAAAAGATGTTTCCATATACGTTAAATTGATTTTATCATTTTGTTTCAATTCATTAAAACATAATATGTTTGAAATTTCAATTTCAGATAATCTATTTACACAATCTATTTTATTATTTACAATTAAAATTGGGAAATTTGTATCGTTTGGTGGTAATTGATTTAATATTTTTAAAAATTCAATTGTTGATTCTGTTATTTGTGTATGATTACTACTATCAATAATATATATCAAACAAAAACAATCTCTTGAATAAACTTTCCACATAGGTATCATTGGTGATCCAACTTCTCGTACGCGTATATTACGTTTCTTATTTGTACTATTATATATCCCATTTAAACGCAAGACATCAATTTCAACCCCAACCGTTGATTGAGATTGCAACGATGGTATTTTATCCATATCGTTATTAAATTTATTATTATTATTATTATTATCGTTACCATATGTAATTTTTCTTAAATAACGTAATATATGTGATTTTCCAACATTACCACAACCTAATAATAGTACATCCGCATTTCTTGTTGCCATGTTTTGATAACAACAATACGACGATACTTTTAACAAAAGTACAAAATAAAATTGTCTTTACGATGCAATCAACTGTAATACGATGATATAAAAAGAGAAAAGAGTTTTTCTTATGTGTATATTTATGATGTATTCATATTTTTATCACATATAGATAGTTAAAATAGTATTATTTTGAAATAAATACTGAGCACCTGACTCTGAAAAATGGACCTTATTATGTGCCAGTGTGCTTATCACCGGCACACAAAAAAAAAACCTCCTGGCAAAAAGTCTTCTTTAGTACCGAGTTAAGAATAGGGTTCTACGTTGAATTAAAACAAAAAGATGATTTAGATTATTTAGAATTATTGAAATTATACATAAAACAAAAAAGGTTGTCGGAAATCGGAAAGGAATGAAAAGTCTAGGAAAGGAAGAACCTAAACCTATGTTGTGTTGGTTGTTGGTATAATAATTGCTGATAGCGCATCCTACTACCTGGTACAATATATTATCTATCATACTGTATTTATTCTAGAATAATAACTAAATAACAAAAGGAATTCTGAATTAAAATAAGGTACCTAAAGCGCCTCCAACTGGATTGAAGGCACGCGCGCATGTAATATTATCCACCTGCTATATAGCAGTAGCTTTTTGCTGAAAAGCGTCGTGCACCTCCGATTTTAATAGCAGGTGTGTACAAGCAGGTGTGTA
>Ga0099797_100219_pt1 | contig 37530 bp, 36 predicted proteins | sample Uncmet_Sort48C_1_FD_89871 | JGI IMG/M metagenome (GOLD analysis project Ga0099797, IMG submission 89871) | Marine eukaryotic communities from CALCOFI LINE 67, Pacific Ocean - C012_Sort48C_1 | ecosystem: Environmental > Aquatic > Marine > Oceanic | place: Pacific Ocean: Monterey Bay | collected... | reverse complement strand
TAGTTTTTGTGCCAACTGCGCAAATCGCAAAGAAGTTCTAGTTTAAAGTTGTGGCTTCCATGGGGCAGGTTCGATTTGGGGCTTTGTGATTTTGGGTTTGGCGGGGCTTGAGTGGCACATGCTACTTCTAGCCACTGCATAATCAATTTGAAAAACTGTTTCAACTCGAACGCGCGCCCTTCTATGTTGAATCATTTCCGTTGGTGACTCTGACAAATCGAGATTCGCAACACTGTTGAAGCGCTTCTGTTGGCGACTCTTTAACATCATCATTCACAATAATGTTGAAACACTTCTGTTGGTGACTCTGAAAAATCAAAGTTCGCAGTTCACAACACTGAAACGAGGACGCCTCGAACCAGAATCGATTTTTCAAGTAATTTCTCGGGGGATTGTCGCATATACTTCTGCTGGGTTTGTCTTGTGGTTGTGCTCTTGGGCGGGCTCTGTCGTGCTCACGGCTGGCCTTTGACTTTGTGGTGGTGCCCTCAACTGGTCTATGTGCTCTCGGCTGGTCTTTGTGACAGTGCTTTCAGCTGGCCATTGCAGTCGTGCCTGGACCAGACATTTTCTGCAATTGGTGAGCATTAGATAGTTTGGTGAATTATCACATTTTTCTCGGGGGGGCAACTGTGCAAATCGTAGTGATTTCTTTTTCGGCGGGGCTCGGTTGGCACATGCTACCTATTTCTGCTCAACTGGGTCTTGTGGTGAACTCCTCAGCGGCTTCTGTCGTGCTCTCAGCTGGTCTTTGTGGTGGTGCCCTCAGCGGGCCAGTTCGCTCTCAGCTGGTCGTTGTGACAGTGCTTTCAGCCGGTCACTGCGGTCGCGCCCTGATCAGGAATTGTCTGCGGTTTGCCGTCGTTAGGTATTTGTGTTGAATGTTAATCATTTGGTAGTTTGTGCACAACTTGAGCAGAAGTAGATACAATCCGGCTGGTCGTGCTCAGCTCATCTTGTGGCTATGCTCTTGGGCGGGCTCTGTCATGCTCACAGCTGTTCTATGTGCTCTCGGCTGGTCTTTGTGACCGTGCTTTCAGCTGGTCATTGCAGTCGTGCCTTGACCAGGCATCGTTTGTATTTGGCGGGCCTTCACTATTTTGTTGATTTTTATTCCAGAGACTAGGCTTGCCTAGAAGGGTTCTTATTTATTTTCTATACAATTAAGCCGGTAAATGAAGATTTGCCGTCGCCGCCTACTTGCCTAGACTTGCCTGGACTTGCCGGGTAAATCAGGATTGGCCGTCGCCGCCTACTTGCCTAGACTTGCCTAGACTTGCCTAGACTTGCCTAGACCTGCCTAGGCCTGTAAATCAGGATTTGCCGTTGCCGCCTACTTGCCTAGACTTGCCTAGTCTTGCCTAGTCTTGCCTAGACTTGCCTAGACTTGCCTAGACTTGCCTAGACTTGCCTAGACTTGCCTAGACTTGCCTAGACTTGCCTAGGCCAGTAAATCAGGATTGGCTGTCGCCGCCTACTTGCCTAGACTCGCCTAGGCCTATAAATCGGGATTGGCCGTCGCCGCCTACTTGCCTAGACTTGCCTAGACTTGCCTAGACTTGCCTAGATTTGCTTGGGCCTGTAAATCAGGATTTGCCATCGCCGCCTACTTGCTTAGACTTGCCTAGACTTGCCGAGGCCTGTCAATCAGGATTGGCCGTCGCCGCCTACTTGCTGAGACTTGCCTAGACTTGCCTAGACTTGCTTAGGCATGTAAATCTAGAGTTTCCGTCGCCGCCTATTTGACTAGACTTGCTTAGACTTGCCTAGGTCTGTAAATCAGGATTGGCTGTCGCCGCCTACTCGCCTAGACTTGCCAGACTTACTTGCCTAGACTTGCCTACATTTGCCTAGGCCTGCAAATCAGGATTTGTCGTCGCCGCCGACTTGCTTAGACTTGCCTCGACTTGCCTAGACTTGCCTAGGTCTGTCAATCAGGATTTGCCGTCGCCGCCTGCTTGCCTAGACTTGCTTGGACTTGCCTAGGCCTGTAAATCAGGATTGGCCGTCGCCGCCTATTTGCCTAGACTTGCCTGGACGAGCTTAGATTAGCCTCAAATCTAGTTTCGGGTCCGCGCGCAGGCATCATGTTTTTTTTGGTGGCAAGTGTGCAAATCGGTAATATTTTTTAATTCAAAGTTGTGGTTTTCCTAAGGCCAGTTCGGTTCTGGGCTTTGTGATTTCCTGTTTGGCGAGGCTTGGTTGGCACATGCCATCAATTTCTGCTCAGCTGGGCCTTGTGGTGGTACTCCTGGGTGGCCTCTGTCGTGCTCTCAGCCGGTCTTTGCGGTGGTGCCCTCAGCTGGTCTGTGTGGTAGTCTTTTCAGCTGGTCACTGCAGTTGTGCCCTGATCGGGCACTCTCTGCAGTTGGCTGGCGGTAGATTTCTTGAATGTTAATAATTTGGCAGTTTTGCTGCCAACTGCGCAACCCTTAGCGATATTCAACTTAAAGCTGTGGCTTCCAGATGGCAGTTTCGATTTCGGACTTTGTAATTTAAGGTCCGGCGGGGCTTGATTGGCACATGCTATTGGCATGCTACTTCGGGACTAAATCTGGGCATCACGAGGTTTGTTAGCATGAGCCAAGCGGTGTGTGAGACGTGAAGCAAAAGATGGCATGTGCCAAGTGTGCGGCGCATCATTGGCACATGCAATCTCTTCTTGCATCCTACTGTGCCGCGAAGTTTTGACGCTGCTCTGTAGCGGGGTGGATGGGGGCGGGGATTGGGGCTTGGCACATGCTATTTATTCTTCTTAGTGAAAGCATACTTACAGTTCGTTACTTATTATATATTTTGAATATCCCCTAAACAGCTTCCTTGAAGGCTCTTCATATCTTTTCTAAGGCCAGAGTGTACTCTTCCAACTGCAAAATCCGTGGTTTGGCCATGGTCTCCCGTGGTCTCCCGTGCCGGAGTGTACTCTTCCAACTCCAAAATCCGTGGTTTGGCCATGGTCTCCTGTGGTCTCCCGTGGTCTCCCGTGCTTACGCCGGAGTGTATTCATCCAAGTCCCAAATCCATACTTTGGCTTGCGTCTTTCATGGTCTCCCGTGGCTAGGCTGGAGCGTACAGGTCGTCAGTCTGATAAGAAACCTCCAAATTTCGCCCAGACGCTCAGTTTCTTAAGCCCAAATCAACAAAAACGAAGCCGAAATCAACAAAAAATACGAAGTCAAAATTCAAAAAAATATCCGAAGCGGGGGGGTTCGGGGGGGCGGCAGCCCCCCCCGACCGTAGCATGGGAGCCGCCTCGAGCGCCAACGGCGCGCGAGGCGGCCCCTTTCCAAGCTGCAGACTCTGATTCTTCTCTCCCAGGGATTGAGGGTCTCGGTTTCCAGGCTAAGAAATCCCAAATCCAGCCTCAAGATTTCTTATCAATAAATTTCTTATCGCACTGGCCAGATTTGGCTATGGTCTCCCATGGTCTCCTGTGGTCTCCTGTGGCTAGGCCGGAGCGTACTCCTCCAAGTCCCAAATCCGTAGTTTGGCCTTGGTCTTTCATGGTCTTCTGTGGCTAGGCCGGAGCGTACTCCTCCAACTCCAAAATCCGAGGTTTGGCCGCGGTTTGGCCATGGTGTCATCGGAAAATGCTTTGCAGATCAAGGTATGCCTCAAGACTTGTTATTACGAGCTTCAGTTGTTTCTTTCCAGCTGTTTAGGGTCTTCTGCCGCCGAGGGGGTCATGTGTTTATTCGATAGTTTGTTTACTTATCGCGTGAGGTGCACGAAGGGTTTTGTGTTGTGCAATCGCGCTCTTGCGGTGTTTTCAGTTTCGTGTTCCCACCCTGCCTGCGAGTTTTCGCCACATCATGACGATTATTGAGGCCATCGAGGTTGGCTACGCAACCACCCAGCTCAAGGATGCCGGCTGCGCCGCAACCCACTTTGAGGATGACGGCTACGGCGCCACCAAGCTCAAGAATGCCGGCTACTCTGCCGACCAGCTCAAGGATGTTGGCTACACCGCTGTTGAGCTCAAAGATGCTGACTACATTGTGGCAGAAGTTTTGCGGGCTTGCCCCGCCAACCGGCTCAAGGATGCAAGCCGCACCAATGACCAGGTCAAAGGTGCCGCCCACACTGCAAACAAGCTCCAATCAATGTGGCGTGGAGAGCTTTTGCAAGCAGAGCTTAGGCCCACGGTGGTTTCGCAACAGCTGTTGCGAGTTGCGAGTTCTGGCGCCAGATTGGTTCGCAACACTTGTTGCGAGTTGCCAGTTGTAGCTTTGGCTGTGGCTGAGGCAGAGGTTGTGGCCATGGCTATGGCTGTGGCTGTGACCTTTGCTTCGGCTGCTTCTGCAGCTGTGGCTGTGCCTGTGGTAAGGCCAGGGTCCAACGCGAAGAGTAGCAAATGGTTGTGTCTGGCTGTGGCCGTGGCTGTGATTGTGGATGCCAGGGAAGGTGCAGAAAGACGCGAAATGTTACAGAAAAGCAAACCATGGGTCGGATCAACATGGCCCAACGTTTAGGGTAACGCAAGGAGTTGAAAGTTGTTGGGTCTGGTTCTGGATATGGCCGTCATGGAACGCGTTGAAAAGCACTGCACGGGTTGCGACGCCAGGATCCAAAGCAAAGATTTGCGGGTGGTTGGGTGCAGTTGTGGCTGTGGCTGTCACGGAGTGCACGAAAAGGCAATACGGGTCGCAACGCCAGTGTCCAAGGGAAGGCGTTGCAACATGGTTGGTGTTGCCGTGGTCGTGGTCTTTCGGAACTACACTCAAATGCATTCCACGGGTCGCAACAGCAGAGGGTCCAACGCAAAGAGTTGTGAGTGTTTCGGTGTCGTTGTGGCCGTGGCTGCCAGGGAATGCGCAAAAAAACACCACGGGTCGCAATTCCAGGGTATGACGCAAAGAGTTGCGAGTGCTTAGGGGCTGTTGTGGCGGTGGCTGTCAGGAAATGCATCGGAAGGCGCCAGATTGGTCGCAATACATTGTTGCAACACAAAGAGTTGCGAGTTAAATGCGGTTGCTGCGTTTATTGTTAGGAAATTCGAAGAAACGCACCCACGGCTCACAACACCAGGGTCCGACGCAAAGAGTTGCGAGTGGTTAGGAATGATTGCGGCGGTGCTTGTCAGGAAATGCATTGAAAGGCGCACCGTGGGTCGCGGCACTGGGATCCAACGGAAAGATGTTGCGGTGGTGATGTGTGGTGCGTGTATGTTTTGGCTGAGGTTGCCACAAAATGCTCGGAAAGGCCCCCCACACGACGCCGCCACTACGAATGGACATGTCATCCATGGGTGTTTTTGAAGCACATGATGTTGTATTCAATTTGGATAATTGTTATGGACGTGAATACAAATAATACCAACAAAACAACAATTATGTTCAACATAAGAAGAATGCAATGCACACACGCAAAACCGATTCGAACATCGAAAACAAATCTAGGGCGAAAATGAACACATCCGCTCCGAGCAGGGGCGCCGGCGGCGCCGGAGCTTTGTGACGTCGTTAAGTTGTCCGCTGAGTATAATTGTCGCTGCTGAAAGCAAATGCAATGCCAGACAACAATTAGGTTCAGCCTGGATACTCATAATAATAACAGCATTCCGAATGAAACACAGCAGGCAGATCGGAAATATTGTTTTGGATTTCTGCCATGCGCAGAAGCAAGCGTAGATGTTTACGTGATTCGTTTGTGGTAAAACATGTATTCCAGTTGTTTGATGTTTGCACTGCATGAACTCTAAGTCTCCGTTTCAAACATAGCGCGACGAGGAATGCAGGGCCGGTTATCCAATTTTCGGATCAGTAAATTTTGTCGTTTGGCGTTGCGTTTGTCCAGTATTGAATGCAACTTGGACGAGTCGGGCTACCCTGCGGTCTTAGAAGGCCGAAGCACGGCTCAAACAGTTTGCACTCAAGAAGGCGATGGCAGTGAGATGCATTCATAAAGGGATTGGATCCAGTCGTCGGCCCTTTCATTATTCACATCCACCAGCTGTCAGTTCCAAGAAGGGGTGAAGCATTTTGTAGCCGACTCGCGCTTGTCGGACATTCTGTGTCGGATGAGCGCGGTTACATTCTACGTATTCTATGGAAGCGTCGAAAACAAACGCGTTCCCAGTTTTAGCTCCGTGAGCGGCTTACCAGGAATCTGGCGCGAACAAAGCAAGAAACAGGGATTGCTGAATCCACAAGCAGCAACAAGCGGCCGCACGCCCAGAGTCTGAGAGAAGTGTAGGGAAAGGGTATGGGGATCGGGGCTGGACGAACCCGTTTGCAGGTTCCGGCGCAGCAATCTTTGATTCGTGCTTTCTTTCATCGTCGAATCAAAATTGAAAGGTTTTTTTTTTATCGCAAACGCATTTGCATTGTTCGCAGGAATTGGTGCAAACATTTGTTTCCATTTGTATTTGTGCCGGATACTGCGCTCCACAAAGCCGGCAGTGCGTGAGGCCAACGAGGCTGATCCACAGACTGCCAACTCCAACGGGCAGGCTGGAGCACTTTTGTTTTGCACGTGCTGCTGAAGCCAAGTTGTTGACATGGCGGACTCAGTTATATGGGTTTGTTTTCGGATAGTTTCCTATCGAGTTTGTTGTTCTGTCCACCCTCCAGAGCCATTTGGCAACCGGTTTCAGGGACCTCAACATGTCAACAGTTCTTTTGAATTGACAGAAGCAGGAAGTCTATGCTACAGAAGTACGTTTGGGCCAGTGTAGGATTCCGCGCTCTTAGGGGAGCGCATCATTTTCATTCATTTTCCTCACGAAAGCTATGGAAGGTGTTGGTTTTCAAAATGTCAGCAAGGCATGGGGACATTGCTGGAATTCTCGGTGGGCTGTTTTCATCATGATGGAATTCGCTTCTCCGCTGACTGGTCCTGAGACCAATAGCGTCTTGGCGCTGTCAGTCTCCACGTAGCAAGAGTGAGGCGGTGGTTTGAGCAGGTCCCAAATGGCAACCGCACAGACAAGTGGGATTTTGCCGAACGCAAGTTGCTGGCAAACTATTGCTACAGTTGTTTGATTCTTCTATGGAAGCGAGACGTACCTCTGCAGCAGTCGGAACTGTTAGCGCATTCGATTTACAATGAGTTTGATTTGGTACAGTAACAGAATCCCAGTATGCTTTGGCCAAAGGGCGACGCTTATCCTTGTGCGAGAACGGAAAGGACCGCATTATGTGATTCCACGAGCCGTGCCCCCAGATTCGATAGGCTTGTTTCCTGGGTGCGTGTGCTTCTTCCATTTGTTCTTCCGGCCGCACGCCCAGAGAAGTGTAGGGAAAGGGCATGGGGATCGGGGTGGGACGAACCCGTCTGCAGGTTCCGGCGCAGCAATCTTTGGTTGATGCATTCTTTCCGAATCTTTCATCGTCGAATCAAAACGGAAAGGTATGTTTCTCGCAAACGCATTTGCATTGTTCGCAGGAATCGGTGCCAGCATTTGTTTCCATTTATATTTGTGCCGGATACTGCGCGCCCCAGAGCCGTCAGTGCGTGAGGTCAACGAGGCTGATCCACAGACTGCCAACTCCAACGGACAGGCTGGAGCACTTTTGTTTTGCACGTGCTGCTGAAGCCAAGTTGTTGCCATGGCGGACTCAGTTATATGGGTTTGTTTCCGGATAGTTTCCTATTGAGTTTGTTGCCTTGTCCACCCTCCAGAGCCATTTGGCAACCGGTTTCAGGGACCTCAACATGTCAACAGTTCTTTTGAATTGACAGAAGCAAGAAGTCTATGCTACAGAAGTACGTTTGGGCCAGTGTAGGATTCCGCGCTCTTAGGGGAGCGCATCATTTTCATTCATTTTCCTCACAGAAGCTATGGAAGGTGTTGGTTTTCAAAATGTCAGCAAGGCATGGGGACATTGCTGGAATTCTCGGTGGGCTGTTTTCATCATGACGGGATTTGCTCCTCCGCTGACTGGTCCTGAGACCAATAGCGTCTTGGCGCTGTCAGTCTCCACGCAGCAGGCGTGAGGCGGTGGTTTGAGCAGGTCCCAAATGGCAACCACACAGGCAAGTGGGATTTTGCTGAACGCAAGTTGCTGGCAAACTATTACTACAGTTGTTTGATTCTTCTATGGAACTGTTAGCGCATTCGATCTACATTCGATCTGATTGCTAGCCAGGCTCGTTTTAATTGGAGTATGCATCGTTTTCAGAAACATGTCTCCAGATTGATCCGCTGAGTGCTGGCCTGGATGGCTTCAGTTTTTGTAGGCATTGTGTATCTCAAAAGTGTCTTCTGATTGGTCCGCTGAGTGCTGCACTTGCTAGCCAGGATTTGTTCGAGTTGCAGAACGTACGCGTTCCCTACAGAAAATTGTCTCCTGATGGCGTCGCTGGGTGCTGGCCCGGATTGTTTGAGTTGTAGTACACATTCCCCGCAGAACGCAGTCTCCCGATGGCTCTGCTGGGCGCTGGCCAGGACTGCTTGAGTTCTTGTAAGAGTTGCTTTCAGAAAAATGTCTCCTGATTGGTCCGATGAGTGTTTGGGTTGTGGTACTGTACGCATTCACTACAGACAGCTGTCTCCTGATGGCTCTGCTGAGTGCTGACCAGGATTGCTTGAGTTGCAGCAAACAGTGTTTCTCAGAAAAGTTTCTCCAGATTGCTCCGCTGAGCATTGGGCAGGGTTTTTCGTGTTGTAGTAGGCATTGATTTGCAATACAGTAGTGTCTCTTGATTGAACCACTGAGTGCTGGCCAGGATTGTTTGAATTGTAGTACACGTTCCCTACAGACAGCTGTCTCACGATGGCTCCGCTGAGTGCTGGCCAGGATTGTTTGAGTTGCAGTGCGTGTTCCCTACTAAAAGCTGTCTCCCGATGGCTTTGCTAAGTGCTGGCCAGGGTTGTTTGAGTTGTAGCTGAAAGCTGTCTCCCAATGACTCTGCTGAGTGTTCGCGAGGACTGTTTGAGTTGTAGTGCGCATTCCTTGCAGAAAGTTCTCTTCCGATGGCTCCGCTTATTGCTGGCCAGGATGGTTTGCGTTGTAGTACGCATTCCCTACAGAAAGCTGTCTCCCGCTAGCTCCACTGAATGCTGGCCTGGGTTGTTTGAGTTGTAGTGCGCATTTCCTAGAGAAGGCTGTCTCCCGATGGCTCCGCTGACTGCTGGCCAGGACTGTTTGAGTTCTTGTAAGCATTGCTTTCAGAAAAGTGTCTCCCAATTGGTCTGCTCAGGGCTGCCCAGGACTGTTTGAGTTTTGGTACGCATTCCCTACAGAAAGTTGTCTCCCGATGGCTCCGCTGAGTGCCGGCCAGGATTGTTCCAGCCATAATGCGAATTCCTTTCAGAAAGTTGCCATCCAACTTGTCTTCTGAGTATTGGCAGGATTGTTTAAGTTGTATTACGCATTCAAGACAAAAAGTTATTTCCAGATTGCTAGGCCGAGTGCTGGCCAGGATGGTTTGAGTTGTAGTAAAGTACGCATTCCATACGGAAGCTGCCTCCTGATGGCTCTGCGGAGTGCTGGCCAGAATTGTTTGAGTTGTAGTACGTATTCCCTACAGAACGCTGTCTCCCGATAGCTCCACTGAATGCTGGCCTGGGTTGTTTGAGTTGTAGTGCGCATTCCCTAGAGAAACGTGTCTCCCGATGGCTCCGCTGATCGGTGGCCAGGATTTGTTGAAGTTGTAGCACGCATTCCTTCAAGAGACATGTCTCCAGATTGCTTTGCTGATAGCTAGCCAGGATGGTTTGAGTTGGAGTATGCATTGTTCTCAGACACATATCTCCCGATTGATCCGTTGAGTTTTAGTAGGCATTATTTTCTGAGAAGTGTCTTCTGGTTGGTCCGCTGAGTGCCGCGCTTGCTAGCCAGGATTTGTTGAGTTGTAGTACGCGTTCCCCATAGAAAGTTGTCTCTCAATGGCTCTGCTAGGTGCTGGCCAGCATTGTTCGAGTTGCAGTGTGCCTTCTTAAACAAAAATGTCTCCCAATTGGCTCCGCTGAGTGCTGGCCAGGATTGTTTGAGTTTTAGTACACGTTTCCTACAGAAAGCTGTCTCCCGATGGCTCTGCCGAATGCTGGCCAGGATTGTTTGAGTCGCAGTGCGCATTCTTTAAAGACAATGCTTCCCGATGGCTACACTGAATGCCGCCCAAGATTGTTTGATTTGTAGTACTCGTTCCTTCAAGAAAAGATTCTCCAGATTGCTCCACTGAGTGCCGGCCAGGATTTGTTTTTTATATATGTCGCATTGTTTTTAAGCAAGTGTTTCCGATTGCTCCGCTGAATTGAATTCCAGCGGCCAGTAAGCGAAGGCACATTGTTTATTAATAGCGTTTGGGGCGCAATGGGCTGGTTGCTCCAATCGTGCCTCCCGGTTGAGATTTAAGATTTGGGGGCGCCGAGCTCCACGCAAGCTATATCTCCCAATTCGCTGTCAGGATTTGGCTGCGATGCGTTGGCCGATTTTGCGCAGAATGCTATCAATTACGATAGGGTATTTTGGAACAGTGGCGCTGTCTCCCGATCGCGTTCTGATCCCACAGAGTACTGGTGGGATCTCAAATAATGTCTCCCCACTCTCTGTCTAGGTCGGGCTTGTGATGTGAACTAATAATATTGAAAGTCTTGTACTAACGGTCAATGTAGAACACGTATTCAAGCGTGCTACCATATCATGCAAATTTGTTTTTACAATGCAGTTTGGCCCGCCAAATTGCAATTTGGCGCGTTTGCGCAGCTTGTGCAAACCGGATCGTGTTTCCCGATTGCTATTGCTGGAAACCGTGTCTCCCAACTATGTTCTTTTCGCTTGCTGAAAAACACTAGGTGCCTACAGCCCTTCGTGACTACAGTAGGACTTGGCTATGACTTGGTGCCCGCGAGGCACCAGGGTTGGCTAGGGGTGGCTAGGGCTTAACCCTCGTAGGTGTACAACCCGTTTACAAGACACATTGTACCTTATGAGCTCTCCGTTTCTTATTCTTAGGGATGTTGCAGGGTCCATCCCCGCACCCGTTGCGCCCTAGGCACTTCCAAGCCACAATCTACCATAGTGCAAGCAACCGCATAGACAACCCTAGCATGGACAACAGAATCTGCGTGAAGCTGAATTGTAGGCGGTCGCTGCGCGTGCACGTCTGAAATGCCTGCCTACGAAAATTCAGAAGAGCACACGCGCACGAGACTCTGGAACAACCATACAACAACCATACAACAACCCATACAACGATTCCATACAACATTTCGATTCCCTGCACAATTTGAGCAAAAGTTTGCGCCCTCCTCTCGGCAAGCAACTTTTGTTTGAATCAGGCAGCAAAGCGAATTGTTGTATGGGTTCTTGTATGGCTATTGTATGGTTGTTGTGTAATTGTTGTATCGAAGTCACCGAGTCTCGTGCACGTGCGCTCCTCTGAAGCTTCGTACGGTAGGCAAGCGTTTCAAGTAATCCGCGCACACGTTCCAAGATGTGCTCATGCTCACGTCTGCGGAAGGCATTTGAGACAACTATGCCAAGGGACGACCGCAGAGACGACTGAGGCACGGACGGCTGGACAGGCGTACGTGCATATGACCGCAGGTACGGCCATACAGACGACTGTGGCACGGCCGGCCGGACAGCCGTACGTGCGGATGACCGCACGGACGGCCTTACACACGGACGACCGCACAAACGACCGCAGCACACTGACCACAGCACGCCAATTTTCCCAAACATTTGTTTTCACAGTTTAAGACGCTTTGATAACTCGACAAAAATTACCATCGTGGCAGTGCGCATTCGCCACACCGCAGACCCATTCCCACGCACGCCTCCGGATACGCGGGCATACATGGAAATCAGTGTCGCCCCAAACAGGCTGCGGCCAGGGCTGCGGCCAAGCCCGGTTCCTCGCGAGCTTTTGGAACCACAGAAATACATGGAAATAGGTTTCGTCCCAGAGGAGGGGGCGGCCAGGGATGGCGGCCAGGCCCACTCCCGCGCGCGAATCTGGATATACAGAAATACATAGAAATCAGTTTCGTCCGGAAAGGGGGGACGGCCAGGGGGCGCAGCCAGGGCCAGTCCCACGCACGCTTCTGGATACACAGAAGTGCATGGAAATCAGTTTCGTCCCGGAAAGGGGGGATGGCCGGGTGGGGTGGCTAGGACCAGTCCCACGTACGCTTCTGGATGCACAGAAATACATTCAAATCAGTTTCGTCCCCGAAGGGGGTGACGCCCAGGGGTTGCGGCCAGGCCCAGTCCCGCGCGCTTTTTTGGATACACAGAAATACATAGACATCAGCTTCGTCCCAGAAGGGGTGACGGCCAAGGGAGGCGGCCAGGCCCGGTCCCACGCGCGGTTCTGGATGTACAGAAATACATGGAAATCAGTTCCGTCCCGGGGCGGAGCGGCCAGCGGAGGCGGCCAGGCCCATTCCCACGGACGCTTTTGGATGCACAGAAGTACAAGGAAATAAACTTCTTCCCGAAAGGAGGGACGGCCAGGGAGGGCGGCCAGGGCCAGTCCTACACACGCGTTTGAATGCATATGCAGAAATACATTGAAATCAGCTTCGTCCCGGAGGAAAGGACGGCCAGGGAGGGCGGCCAGGCCGAGTCCCACGCACGCTTTTGGATACACAGCCAAATGCATCGAAATCAATGTCGTCCCGGTGTGGGGGACAGGCTGCGGCCAGGCCCAATCCCACACGGTCTTCTGGATAGACAGAAATACATGGAAATCGGCCAGGCCCGGACCCGCGCGTGTTTCAACTTTGTCTCGGAAGGGGCGCGCGGCCAGGAGAGCGGCCAGGCCCAGTCCCACGCACGCTTCTGGCTCGCAGAGATACATAGAAATCCGCCAGGCTCAATCTCACACGCGCATTTTGGATACACAGGAATACATAGAAATCAGCTTCGTCCTGGAAGGGGGGACTGCCAAGGGGCGCGGCCAGGCCCAGTCCCACGCACGCTTTTGGATGCACGCAAGTGCATAGAAATCAGTTTTGTTCCGGAAGGGGGGACGGCCAGGGAGGGCGGTTAGGCCCAGTCACACGCACGTTTTGGATACAGAAATGCATGGAAATCACATTTTTCCGAAAAGGGGGGACGGCCAGAGGGTGCAGCCAGGCTCAATCCCACGCACGCTTTTGGATGCACACGGATACATGGAAATCAGTTTTGTCCGGGAAGGGAGGGACGGCCAGGGCGGACGGCCAGGCCCAGTCCCACGCGCGCTTTGTAAACAGAAATGCATGGAAATCACGCTTGTGCCAGAAGGGGAGACGGCCAGAGGATGCGGCCAGGCCCAGTCCCACGCACGTTTCTGGCTCAGAGAAATACATAGAGATCAGCCAGGCGCAGTCCCACGCGCGCATTTGGATACACAGAAGTACGTAAACGGCCAGGAAGCGCGGACGGCCAGGAAGCGCTGCCAGGCCCAGTCCCACGCGCGTTCTTGGATGCACAGAAATACATGGAAATCTACTAGGCCAAACGCCACGAGCGTTTTTGGATACGGAGAAGTACATAGACATCGGCTTCGTCCAGAAGGGAGGATGGCCAGGGGAGGCGGCCAGGCCCAGTACCAGTCCCACGCGAGCTTCTGAATGCACAGAAGTACATGATAATCAGCCTCGTCCTGGACGGGCGGACGGCCAGGTAGGGCGTCCAGGCACATTCCCACGCACGCTTTTGGATACACAGGAATACTTGGAGATCACCTTCGTCTCAGAAAGGGGGACGGCGACGGGATGCGGCCAGGCCCAGTCCCACGTGCGCCGGGGGTTGCACGGAATACACGGAATTCGGTTTCATCCTGGAAAGGGGGACGGCTAGGCAGCGGCGGCCACGCCTAGTCACACGCACGCTTTTGGATGCGCAGAAGTGCATGGAAATCGGCTTCGTCCCGGAAGGGGGGGACGGGCAGGTAAGGCGTCTCAGCCCAGTCCCATGCGCGCTTTTGGACACACAGAAATACATTGACATCAGCTTCGTTCTGGAAGGGGAGACCGCCCGGCGGTTGCGGCCGGGCCCAGCCACACGGACGCTTTTAGATGCAGATGCAAAAATACATGGAATCAGCTTCTTTCCGGACGGAATGACGGCCAGGGTGAGCGGCCAGGCCCGGTCCCATGCACGTTTCCGGATACACAGGAATACATGGAAATCAGGTTCGTTCCGGTGGGGGGGAACTGCGGCCAGGCCCAGTCCCACGCACGCTTCTGGATGGACAGAAATACATGGAAATCCGTGTTGTCCCGGAAGGGAGTGCGTCCAGGGAAGCGGCCAGGCCCAGTCCCACGCACGTTTCTGGATACACGGAAGTACATGGAAATCAGTATTGTCCCGGAGGGAGGCCAGCAGGAGCAGCCAGGCCCAGTCCCACGCACGCTGTTGGATACACAGAAATAATAAATCGTTGTTGGATACACAGAAATGACAACGCGGGGTAATTAATAGATCGCACTTAGATAAATTAATTAAATAAGCATTTCGGCTAGAGAGAGCAAAATTCCGGCGTGAATAAGGGAGCGGCGTGATTAACAACCCTTCGTTCAATGATGAATCTTATTGATTAATTAATTCCTGCGCACAGCTCAGCATAAGGGGAAATCGTGTTGTCCAGCCCCGTGCAAGGAATTCCCACCAACAAACCCCTCAAGGGAAATCCCTTTCAAGGACCTTTTGTAAGGATTTTGCAGACAGGGGACATTTAGTGTTGGAGGGGCAGCCCAACGGTGCGAACAGGGGGTCTTTGGACCAGTTGGGTGTGGTTTGCTGGTTCCACCAATTGTGGAGCCAAATAGATCTGCCAAATCGAGGGGGTGTGTTTTCAGATTTTGGGGCGGGTTATCAATCACACCGCGCGGCTATATGGAAATCAACTTTGTCCCGGAAGGGAGAACGGCCAGGAGGGGCGGCCAGGCCCAGTGGGGGGGATGGCCAGGGGGGCGGCCAGGCCCAGTACCACGCGCGCTTCTGGATACACAGAAGTACATGGGAAACAAGTTTGTTCCGGAAGGGCGGACGGCCAGGAGCGGAGGCCAGGCCAAGTGGGAGGGACGGCCAAGCCCAGTCCCACGCACGCTTTTAGATACGCAGGAATACATGGAAATCGGCCAGGCCAGGTCCCACGCACGCTCCCGGATAGACAGAAATATATGGAAATCAACTTCGTCCAGGAAGGGGGGACGGCCAGGAGGGACAGCCAGGCCTAGAGGGGGGGACGGCCAGGGGGTCGGCCGGGCCCAGTCCCACGCACGCCTCGCGGTTGGTGACTAAAGCGCATCCCTTCATTCAGATGATTTTCGGGAAAAAGTTGCATCAGCAATAGGTCACCAAATCTAGCAAGCTGACGTATTGAAAATCACATGTATTGAAAGACGAACAGATGAAGCCGAAGAACTACATCAGCATTCAGGAGGTTTATTTAGCAAGCTGACGTAATGAAAATCACACAAATCATGTCGGGAGCCAGCGTAGCAAATTGATATATCGAAAGACAAGCGCATGAAACCAAAGAGCTGCATCAGCAATCGGGACCAGAGTCCAACAAGCTGGCGTATGTTTGTTAAAAACATGCAAATCATGTCAGCAGTCGAATCTAGCAAGCTGAAACATGGAAAAATCGTTCTGACATTGAGATGGAGAGGCAAAATAAGTCAATCAAATACATCGGCAATTGGGAACTGACACTGGCGTTATTGAAAACCACACAAATCAAGTCAGGAGCCGAATCGAGCGAGCTGAAGTATTGAAAGCCATTCCAAAAATGAAAGACGATAAGAGGAAGCCAAAGGATTATGTCCGCAATCGGGAGCCAAATGTAGCAAGCCGAAGAACTGAAAGACAAACAAACAGGAACGAACAATTCAATTTGCGATCAGGAGTCCAATCGAGAAAGTTGTCATACTGAGAGTCGCACAAAACAAGTCGGGAGTAGAATCCAGCATGTCGGTTTATCTGCTCATCAGGTGTCCTTGTGCATCCGCACATGCCAGAGGGATGCCACCTGGCTCACATAAATGTATATACGTATTTAAACATATGTATATATGACCCGTGGCCGGCCCCCCCCCCCCCCAGTCATGGTCATGATCACCATGACCATGACTGGCGCGGAAGGGAGTTGCGGGCCCTGGCCCTGAACCCCCCCCCCTGTGGTCTGGTGGCCGCTTCCTTACGAATCCAATGGTTACCTGGTGGATTCGGAGAGAAGCAGCAACCACACCGCGGGGAGGAGGGGGCCTCCAGGGCAGGGTCCGCAACACCCCTCCGGTCATGGCCATGGCGACCGTACCATGAAGGGGAGGGTTTGGACCCTGGGCCCTGAATCACACACACACACGCATATATATATATATATATATATATATATATATATGTATCGCTCGGACTTCCCTCCCTCTCAGGTTGATAGCACCGTTTGTTGTGCCAAACGGAGTTTGCCTCACTAACGATGCAGATGCCCCGTTGATGGCGTAAGAGTGCGGCAAGGCATGTCTGGTGCGGTGCTGACCGCCAGTTTAATCAGAATTGATGTGTTGATGAATCCGATTGTTCTTTCGTGTTGCATCTGCAACGTTTTGCTTGCATTTGATAATGTTTCCGCATTCGCTGTTTGCAATTGTTGTTGCGGTTGTTGACGGCACCCGGGTGCATACCGCACCCAAACCCCAAACACGAAAGGCAACAAGCAACGTGCCACCCCCTCCCCCCTTCCCCTAAAGTGTGAGGAGACATTGCATGGTGGCACTTGTTTCTGATTTTCATCTATAGCCATCTGAGTGGCACAACCCCACCGGGCGACCCGTCTGTAGCGCGCATAAGCCGTAGCTGTGGCTGTGGTTGCTGTGGCTGTGGTCGCCATTTTCGCCATGTGCTATGCTCCGCTTGCATGTTCTCTGCCCGGAGGGTCAGTTTGGACAACCATGTGTTTGTTCCAGAGCTCCGCGTCAGTCTTGCCATTCGGTTTTCTTCGATTGGATGCCCTCCTGGTAAGGACAAATAATTTGCTGCCGATTGCTCTTGCATGATCAGATGATTCCGGAGAATCAGCAGAAAGTTGGTTCATCGCAATGCGTGCGCCACCCTCAGTCTGAATGCTGCAGAGTCAGGGTGTTCAAAGTTTTAATACCCAATGCGTAGCAAAGTCAGTATTCCGGCTCTTGCTCTCGCATCTCCGGGCGTGTGATTTGTAAGACGTTTGATTGGTAAAACATATGGTATGTAGATTTTGGACATATTTTCTTGAGGCCATTAACGTAAAGCTTTTTGGAGGACTCGGCGGTCAGATTTCGTGGAGGACATCTACGGTCAGATTTTCTGGAGGGACTCCACGGTAAGACTTGTTGGAGTCATTTTGCAGGCAGAGTTGGGAGGGATTCGGCTTTGTTTAGATCACTGAAGCTATTTGTTCGGGGCAGGAATGCAGCAAATCCTGATTGGAGAAAGAAGCGCTTAGGATTCTTCAACAAACAGAGGTCTGGAATCATAGCCGGCAACAAACAGGTAGCATGTGACTGTTGACAGGTGCCCGCCGGTGGCGCGCACATGCTATCAATTCTCGTTGGCCCTGTGCAAAATCATGATTGTTGATTCCTGTTGGGGTTTGCATGTTTTCTGCGATTGTGCGCGTCATGTTGTTTCTTCAGTGCAATACGATGTTGACTGCGTGGGTTAGAGCGCTTGGCGTTTGCAACAAACGAAAAATACAACAATTGCATTTGTTTATGATTTGGGCGCACGCGAGCAACGGGCCGTTGCATTTGCAGTGATGTTTCCGAGGCGGTCCGTCATTGATTTGGATTGCGTGTTGTCGAATTTTGCTTGCGGTTGTGCACGCGGTGTCGCCATGCACGGGTTTGGGTGCAGGCGACGCTTGGCACATGTCATCTGCATTTGCATTGCCGCGCGTGCATGCTAGACATTTTTTGGCACATGACATCATTGCTTCTAACGTGCGACCGTTCGTTGGCACATGCCATCATCTCTCGGGCCTCGGCGCTGAGAAGTTCAGTGTTTTCCGCTTCATGGCAAATGACTCGCCGCTCCTTGTGGCGCCCTGAGAAGTGGCTAGTTGGTGAGTTTTAGAGTCGGTTGGTTTGATTTCTGAATGCAAGTTTGAGGCGACCGTGGCTGATTTCCGACACTCTCGCTGTCGCGGCTGGATTCGCGAGGTTCGACTCAGGCACAGGAGTGTCCCGAGAGATTTGTGGGTCCTCCAGGAGCCTTTTTGTAATCGCGGAATGTTTGGTCCTGTGGGTCTTCTCGAAGCGCAAGCACCGAACGAACGGAAGGCTTCCTACGTGTCCTACCAATAACCCTTGCATGCACATTGTGCCTCATTGTATTGCATAGCCATCGCGGTTACCGGATAGCATAATGAATGCTTTCGATGAGGGCTCCGAAGACCGTCCCAAGCCCCGTTCTCGAGCATGCTTGGCGTCCTCCTAAAGCCCCGGAACCTCGCCGCTGGCAGCCTGCTCCACTTGTGCCTATCTCCCCGGTCGAGTTAGGGTCGGCCCTCGTGCAGACCAAAAATATCAAAATTCAACAACGGCGCCCCCCAGCAGATTCGAAGACTTCTCAGAACACTCCCGGGCGTAATTCGAGCCTCCCGAATTAGGAGCGCGACGACGAGAAAGCCTGAAATCTGCCATAACGGGGCGAAACGACGTTCGAAAATTCAGAAAATCGTGCAGAACATTGATAGGGCTTTAGCAGGGCCACGCGGGTCGGCGGCACGCCGCCACGCAGCGCCCGGCACGTCAGGCCGCCAAGAAGGCAAAGGGCGTCAAGGGTGGCGAGGGTCGCGAGAAGGGCAAGGGCGGCAAGGCCGGTCATGATGCTGTGGAGCCCAAAAACTGGTTAGCAGGAGGAATTGTAGAGGTGCTTGGAGTGATTTTCGGAGGTCTGTTTGCGGTATAGCTGTGGCCGATTTCAGCATCCCTCGTTGTCACGGCTGAATTTGCGAGGCTCGAGTTAACGTCCAAAAATTCAGAAAATTGTGCAGAACATAGATAGGGCCTTAGCAGGGCCACGCAGGTCGGCGGCCTGCCGCCGCGCTGCGCCCGGCTCGTCAGGCCGCCAAGAAGGGGAAGGGCGGCAAGAAAGGCAAGGGCGGCAAGGCCGGTCATGATGCTGTGGAGCCCAAAAACGGGTTAGCAGGAGGAATTGTAGAGGTGCTTGGAGTGATTTTCGGAGGTCTGTTTGCGGTATAGCTGTGGCCGATTTCAGCATCCCTCGTTGTCACGGCTGAATTTGCGAGGCTCGAGTTAACGTCCAAAAATTCAGAAAATCGTGCAGAACATAGATAGGGCCTTAGCAGGGCCACGCAGGTCGGCGGCCTGCCGCCGCGCTGCGCCCGGCTCGTCAGGCCGCCAAGAAGGGGAAGGGCGGCAAGAAAGGCAAGGGCGGCAAGGCCGGTCATGATGTTGTGGAGCCCCCCAAACGCTTTAGCAGGATGAGTTCTACAGGTGCTTGGAGTGATTTTCGGAGGTCTGTTTGCGGTCTAGCTGTGGCCGGTTTCAGGCTCCCTCGTTGTCGCAGCTGAATTTGCGAGGCTCGAGTTAAGCCCTGGAGTGTCCCGAGAGGTCTCTGAGCCCTCCAGGAGCCGTTTTTAGATTTTGGAATTTTTGGTCTGTACAACGGCGGCAAGGGCAAGAAGAGCAAGGACGGCAAGAACCGATCCGAAACACCTCCGAAAATAGACCCCATTCTGCATGGGTGGGAAGACAGTTGGGATGGTAGGATGATCTAGCCAGTTCTATCCCCGCTCTAAGATAATTATATCCCAGCATTTGGATACGGAACAATGTCATTCTAACATCCCAACGCGGAGGACGTTCAGGTGCACGGTTGGGCCTCGGGCGCGACTCGGCCGGGTCTGGACTGTGCAAGGGTGTGTCTCCCTGGTTGGGATGTTGGTATGAAATCGTCACTTCATCTTAGCAAATCCGAGTATTGGGATGAACCCATCCGACTGTTGGGAGGAGATCGGCAAATCTGTCTTGCAACCATCATTCTCGTGAGCTGTCATGAGTTCAATGGTGTTGTTCAGAAATTAAGTCATCGGCCATAGGACAACCTACACAGGTTTCACGACATCCCAAATCCGCTGAACAAATTTCGATCCATCCGTACCGGAAGCCACGCGGTACGTTTAGCACATGATTCTTTTTAAGGGCTCTATCGGTTCCTCGTCTGGCTCCTCGCTGGATCTTGTTTCACTCTTAGTGCATTCTTTGCAGTTTGCGGACATTAGATATTTTTGTTGAATCTTCAGGATTTGGCAGTTTGGGCGCCAATTGCGCAAATGATGAACAGTTTTTAATTTAAAGTTGTGGTTTCCAGAAGGCAATTTCGATTTCGGGCTTTGCAATTTAAGTTTCAGAGGGGTTGGTTGATGCATGTTATCTATTTCTGCCCACTAGGTCTTGTGGTTGTGTTCCTGGGCGGCCTCTGTCGTGCTCTTGGCCGGTCTTGGACTTTGTGGCGGTGCCCTCAGCTGGTCTATGCGCTCTCAGCTGGTCGCTATGATCATGTTTTCAGCTGGTCATCGCAGTTGTGGGGCCTCATCGGGCATTCTCTGCAGTTGGTTCGCACTAGATATTTGTATTACATCTTCATAATTTGGCTGTTTGGGCGCCAGCTGCGCAAATCTTGAAGAGATTATGATTTAAAGCTGTGGCTTCCAGAAGCAGGTTTTGATTTTGGGCTATATAATTCACGATTCGGCGGGGCTTGCTTGGCACATGCTATCTATTGCTGCTCAGCTGGTCTTGTGGTGGTGCATTTGACCGGCATTGGATGTTTTTGTTGAAGATTCTGGATTTCGCAGTTTTGGCACCAATTCTGCAAATCGTGATGCGAATTTAGTTTAAAGTTGTGTTTTCCAGAAGGCAGTTTCGATTTCAGGCTTTGTAATTTGGGATTCGGTGGGGCTCGATTAGCACATGCTATCTGTTTCTGCTCTGCTGTTCTTGTGGTCGTACTCCTCAGAGTCCTCTGTTGTGCTCTGGGCTGGTCTTTGGTTTTGCGACGGTGCCCGCAGCTAGTATATGTGTTCTCGGCAGGTCTTTGCGATCTTGCTTCCAGATGGTCGCTACAGTCGTGCTTTGATCGGGCATTCTTTACAGTTGGCGGGCATTCGATATCTTTGTTGAATTTTCATAATTTGTAGTTTTTGTGCCAACTGCACAAATCGCGAAGAAGGTCTAGTTTAAAGTTGTGGCTTCCATGGGGCAGGTTCGATTTCGGGCTTTGTGATTTGGGGTTTGGCGGGGCTTGAGTGGCACATGCTACTACTAGCCACTGCGTAATCAATTTGAAAAACTGGTTCACCTCGAACTTGCGACCTTCTATGTTGAAGCATTTCCATTGGTGACTCTGACAAATCAAGATTCACAACACCGGTGAAGCGCTTCCGTTGGCGACTCTGACAAATCAACATTCACAACAATGTTGAAACGCTTCCGTTGGTGACTCTGAAACATCAAAGTTCACAATACTGAAACGAGGACGCCTCGGACCAGAATCTATTTTTTCAAGTAATTTAGTGGCTTCCGCCATGCCGCCGACCCCTTGAACGCGGGGTGACCCCTTGTGCATGGAATGCATGAAGCACGCAAATGCACTATCTGTCAGGTGCGGGGAGAGGAGGTCTTGGAGTACCTGCTTATTCACTGGAGCGCGACAGAGAAATTGTTGCATACCGCTACGTACATCTGTATCCAGGCATTGTGTAAGCGGAGTGCTAGGGGAAGCAGAACGAGTTTCCTGTTGTAAACTTGCGTAGAGGTCGATCCAGTCATGCAGTGAGCAGCTGGTGCCTTTTTTGTATAGAGATACCATGGCAGAAACCATGAATCAAGCCTCATCAGCGATGAGGCTTCAAAATACTTCAATCGGAGGTAGTATTAGAGGCAACAAGCCCAAAACGGGGAGTACATACAGCAGTTGTACGTGCTTTATAAATATATGCAAAACGTATATTTTTTTACATTTTTTTTGCCAAAAAAGGGCATTTGCATATATTTACCAAGCATTACGAATGGAGGCCTGATATATTGCTTCCAGGATGTTGAACCTACCAGAAAATCACCCTAAGGCTTATTTTAAAGCGATTCTGAAGAAAGAGGGCGAAGCGTATTGAGAGTCATCCAGATGGTCATTTTTTCGGTTGTATATGTGGTCCAGAAAAGGATATTCAAGTCATCCGATTCTGTATATTGTCCAGAGAAGCATACTCAGACAGATCCAGCGAAAGCAGTTTTGGGTTTATTCTGAAAAGCGAAAACGAGAGCTGTTCAGGTATCACACGCTTCCCGTGAGTCTGAGGGGTCGGCGGATTTATCAGGGGAATGTAGTATCTACTTCTGCTCGGCTTGTCTTGTGGTTGTGCTCTTGGGCGGGCTCTGTCGTGCTCACGGCTGGTCTTTGACTTTGTGGTGGCGCCCTCAACTGGTCTATGTGCTCTCGGCTGGTCTTTGTGACAGTGCTTTCAGCTGGCCATTGCAGTCGTGCCTGGACCAGACATTTTCTGCAATTGGTGGGCATTAGATAGTTTGGTGAATCATCATACATTTTTCGGGGGGGCAACTGTGCAAATCGTACAGTGATTTCTTGTTTGGCGGGGCTTGGTTGGCACATGCTATCTATTTCTGCTCAGCTGGGTCTTGTTGTGAACTCCTCAGCGGCTTCTGGTGGTGCTCTCAGCTGGTCTTTGTGGTGGTGCCATCGGCGGGTCAGTTCGCTCTCAGCTGGTCTTTGCGACAGTGCTTTCAGCCGGTCACTGCAGTCGCGCCCTGATCAGGCATTCTCTGCAGTTTGCCGTCGTTAGGTGTTTGTGTTGAATGTTAATCATTTGGTAGTTTGTGCCGCCAACTGCGCAACTCTCAGCGATATTTCAACTTAAAGCTGTGGCCTGTGGCTTCTTGATGGCAGTTTCGATTTTGGACAACCACAACACAATTTGAGCAGAAGTAGATACAATCCGGCTGGTCGTGCTCAGCTTGTCTTGTGGTTGTGCTCTTGGGCGGGCTCTGTCATGCTCACAGCTGGTCTATGTGCTCTCAGCTGGTCTTTGTGACCGTGCTTTCAGCTGGTCATTGCAGTCGTGCCTTGACCAGGCATTTTCTGTATTTGGCGGGCATTCACTATTTTGTTGATTTTCATTCCCGAGACTAGGCTTGCCTAGGAGGGTTATTATTTACTTTCTATACAATTAAGCATGTAAATCAAGATTTGCCGTCTCCTGTGGTCTCCCGTGGCTAGGCCGGAGCGTACTCCTCCAAGTCCCAAATCCGTAGTTTGGCCTTGGTCTTTCATGGTCTCTTGTGGCTAGGCCGGAGCGTACTCCTCCCAACTCCAAAATCAGCGGTTTGGCTGTGGTTTGGCCATGGTATCATCCGAAAATGCTTTGCAGATCAAGGTATGCCCCAAGACTTGTTATTACGCAGCTTCAGTTGCTTCCTTCCAGCTGTTTAGGGTCTTCTGCCGCCGAAGGGGTCGCGCGTGTATTCGATAGTTTGTTTACTTATCTCGTGAGGCGCATGAAGGGTTTCGTGTTGTGCAATCGCGCTCTTGCGGTGTTTTCAGTTTCGTGTTCCCACCCTGCCTGCGAGTTTTCGCCACATCATGACGATTCTTGAGGCCATCGAGGTTGGCTACGCAACCACCCAGCTCAAGGATGCCGGTTGCGAAGCTCAAGAATGCCGGCTGCGCCGCTACCCACTTTGAGGATGACGGCTACGGCGCCATCAAGCTCAAGAATGCCGGCTACACTGCCGCTCAGGCAAAGGATGTCGGCTATTCCGCCGACCGGCTCAAGGATGTTGGCTACACCGCTGTTGAGCTCAAAGATGCTGGCTGCATAGTGGCAGAAGTTTTGCGGGCTTGCCCCGCCAACCGGCTCAAGGATGCAAGCCGCACCAATGACCAGGTCAAAGGTGCCGCCCACACTGCAGATAATCTCCAATCAATGTGGCGTACAGAGCTTTTGCAAGCAGAGCTTAGGCCCACGGTGGTTTCGCAACAGCTGTTGCGAGTTGCGAGTGCTGGCGCTAGATTGGTTCGCAACACTTGTTGCGAGTTGCTGGTTGTAGCTTTGGCTGTGGCTGAGGCAGAGGTTGTGGCCATGGCTGTGGCTGTGGCTGTGACCTTTGCTTCGGCTGCTTCTGCAGCTGTAGCCGTGCCTGCGGTAAAGCCAGGGTCCAACGCAAAGAGTAGCGAATGGTTGTGTCTGGCTGTGGCCATGCTGTGATTGTGGGTGCCAGGGAAGGTCCAGAAAGACTCGAAATGTTACAGAAAAGCAAGCCATGGGTCGGATCAACATGGCCCAACGTTTAGGGTAACACAAGGAGTTGAAAGTTGTTGGGTCTGGTTCTGGATATGGCTGTCATGCAACGCGTTGAAAAGCACTGCACAGGTTGCGACGCCAGGATCCAAAGCAAAGATTTGCGAGTGGTTGGCTGCAGTTGTGGCTGTGGCTGTCACGGAGTGCACGAAAAGGCAATACGGGTCGCAACGCCAGTGTCCAAAGGAAGGCGTTGCAACATGGTTGGTGTTGCCGTGGCTGTGGTCTTTCGGAACTGCACTCAAATGCATTCCACGGGTCGAAACAGCAAAGGCTCCAACGCAAAGAGTTGTGAGTGTTTCGGTGTCGTTGTGGCCGTGGCTGCCAGGAAATGCGCAAAAAAACACCACGGGTCGCAATTCCAGGGTATGACGCAAAGAGTTGCGAGTGCTTAGGGGCGGTTGTGGCGGTGGCTGTCAGGAAATGAATCGGAAGGCGCCAGATTGGCCGCAATACAAGGTTGCAACACAAAGGGTTGCGAGTTAAATGCGGTTGCTGCGTTTATTGTCGGGAAATGCGAAGAAACGCACCCATGGCTCACAACACCAGGGTCCGACGCAAAGAGTTGCGAGTGGTTAGGAATGATTGCGGCGGTGCTTGTCAGGAAACGCATTGAAAGGCGCACCGTGGGTCGCGGCACTAGGATCCAACGGAAAGATGTTACAGTGGTTATGTGTGTGCGTGTATGTTTTGGCTGGGGTTGCCACAAAATGCTCGGAAAGGCCCCCCACGACGCCGCCACTACGAATGGACATGTCATCCATGGGTGTTTTTGAAGCACATGATGTTGTATTAAATTTAAATAATTGTGACGGACGTGGATATAAATAATACGAACAAACAAACAATTATGTTCAAAATAAGAAGGACGTGATGCACACACGAAAAACTGATTCGAACATCGAAAACAAATCTAGGGCAAAAATGAACACATCCGCTCCGAGCAGGGGCGCCGGCGGCGCCGGAGCTTTGTGACGTCGTTAAGCTGTCCGCTGAGTATAATTGTCGCTGCTGAAAGCCAATGTACTGCCAGACAACAATTAGGTTTAGAAAAGAAAATAACAGCATTTCGAATGAAACGCAGCAAGCAGATCGGAAGTATTCGTTTAGGATTTCTGCCATGCGCAGAAGCAAGCGTAGATGTTTACGTGAATCGTTTGTGGTAAAACATGTTGTCCAGTTGTTTGATGTCTGCACTGCATGAATTCAAAGTCTCGCTTTCAAACATAGCGCGACGAGGAATGCAGGGCCGGTTATCCAATTTTCGGATCAGTAAAGTTTGTCGTTTAGCGTTGTGTTTGTCCAGTACTGAATGCAACTTGGACGAGTCGGTCTACCCTGCGGTCTTAGAAGGCCGAAGCATGGCTCAGACAGTTTGCACTCAAGAAGGCGATGGCAGTGAGATGCATTCATAAAGGGATTGGATCCAGTCGTCGGCCCTTTCATTATTCACATCCATCAGCTGTCAGTTCCAAGAAGGGGTGAAGCATTTTGTAGCCGACTCGCACTTGTCGGACGTTCTGTGTCGGATGAGCGCGGTTACATTCTACGTATTCTATGGAAGCGTCGGAAACAAGCATGTTCCCAGTTCTAGCCCTGTGAGCGGCTTACCAGGAATCTGGCGCGAACAAAGCAAGAAACAGGGTTTGCTGAATCCACAAGCAGCAACAAGCGGCCGCACGCCCAGAGAAGTGTAGGGAATGGGTATGGGGATCGGGGCGGGACGAACCCATCTGCAGGTTTCGGCGCAGCAATCTTTGGTTCATGCTTTCTTTCATCGTTGAATCTAAACGGAAAGGTATTTTTCCTCGCAAACGCATTTGCATTGTTCGCGGGAATTGGTGCCAACATTTGTTTCCATTTGTATTTGTGCCGGATACTGCGCCCCCCAGATCCGTCGGTGCGTGAGGCCAACGAGGCTGATCCACAGACTGCCAACTCCAACGGGCAGGCTGGAGCACTTATGTATTGCACATGCTGCTGAAGCCAAGTTGTTACCGTGGCGGACTCAGTTATATGGGTTTGTTTCCGGATAGTTTCCTATTGAGTTTGTTGCTCTGTCCACCCTCCCGAACCATTTGGCAACAGGTTTCAGGGACCTCAACATGTCAACAGTTCTTTTGAATTGACAGAAGCAAGAAGTCTATGCTACAGAAGTACGTTTGGGCTAGTGTAAGATTCCGCGCTCTTAGGGGAGCACATCATTTTCATTCATTTTCCTTACGAAATCTATGGAAGGTTTTGGTTTTCAAAATGCCGGCAATGCCGGGGGACATTGCTGGAATTCTCAGTGGGCTGTTTTCTTCATGACGGGATTCGCTCCTCCGCTGACTGGTCCTGAGACCAATAGCGTCTTGGCACTGTCAGTCTCCATTCAGAAGGCGTGAGGCGTTGGTTTGAGCAGGTCCCAAATGGCAACCACACAGGCAAGTGGGATTCTGCCGAACGCAAGTTGCTGGCAAACTATTGTTACAGTTGTTTGATTCTTCCATGGAAACGAGACGTACCTCCGCAGCAGCCAGAGCTGTTAGCGCATTCGATCTACATTGAGCTTGACCTGGTACAGAATCGCTTTGGCCAAAGGGCGACGCCGATACCTGTGCGAGAACCAAAAGGACCGCATTATGTGATTCCACGCGCCGTGCTCCCGGATTCGAAAGGTTTGTTTCCTGGGTGCGTGTGCTTCTTCCATTTGTTCTTCCGGCCGCCTGCCCAGAGAAGTGTAGGGAAAGGGTATGGGGATCGGGGTGGGACGAACCCGTCTGCAGGTTCCGGCGCAGCAATCTTTGGTTCATGCCTTCTTTCATCGTCGAATCAAAATGGAAAGGTATTTTTTCTCGCAAACGCATTTGCATTATTCGCGGGAATTGGTGCCAACATTTGTTTCCATTTGTATTTGTGCCGGATACTGCGCCCCCCAGAGCCGTCAGTGCGTGAGGCCAACGAGGCTGATCCACAGACTGCCAACTCCAACGGGCAGGCTGGAGCACTTTTGTATTGCACGTGCTGCTGAAGCCAAGTTGTTACCGTGGCGGACTCAGTTATATGGGTTTGTTTCCGGATAGTTTCCTATTGAGTTTGTTGCTCTGTCCACCCTCCCGAACCATTTGGCAACAGGTTTCAGGGACCTCAACATGTCAACAGTTCTTTTGAATTGACAGAAGCAAGAAGTCTATGCTACAGAAGTACGTTTGGGCCAGTGTAAGATTCCGCGCTCTTAGGGGAGCGCATCATTTTCATTCATTTTCCTCACGAAATCTATGGAAGGTTTTGGTTTTCAAAATGCCGGCAATGCCTGGGGACATTGCTGGAATTCTCACTGGGCTGTTTTCATCATGACGGGATTCGCTCCTCCGCTGACTGGTCCTGAGACCAATAGCGTCTTGGCACTGTCTGTTTCCACGCAGCAGGCGTGAGGCGTTGGTTTGAGCAGGTCCCAAATGGCAACAACACAGGCAAGTGGGATTTTGCCGAACGCAAGTTGCTGGCAAACTATTGCTACAGTTGTTTGATTATTCCATGGAAGCGAGACGTACCTCCGCAGCAGCCAGAGCTGTTAGCGCATTCGATCTACATTGAGCTTGACCTGGTAACAGAATCCCAGTATGCTTTGGCCAAAGGGCGACGCCTATACCTGTGCGAGAACCAAAAGGACCGCATTATGTGATTCCACGTGCCGTGCCCCCGGATTCGATAGGTTTGTTTCCTGGGTGCGTGTGCTTTTTCCATTTGTTCTTCCAATCTCACATCACAGCTGGCTTGGCGTCCACATCTGGATGTACACATGTTGGATGTTTTGATGTTTCTATTGCCAACCCGCGTCGGAGAATGTGTTACGGTAATCCATATTGACATCGCAGATAATATTAGGAGTTTAATGTTTGCCGAGCAAAGATCAATGCGTCTGGTTATGCATTGCGCAGCGATAGTTCACTAATGTCACCTGAGTTTGTGAGAATTTTTTATGACTAATGTTATCGCAATGTTTGGAACGGCAATGTCAGCGCAGGTTACAATTCAAAGATTAATTTCCGCTAGTACCTTAACAACACTGTCCAAAATTGAGAAAAGCAAGTGAGCACAATGTGTTTCTGAATATCATGGCGTTGATGAATTCATTGTTTGCATTCATGGCAAGCACATGCACTCGTAGAAGTTGCCAATGTTGAGGTGCGGTCTCATCCATGCAGAACGATGTTTGGAAAGAACGCACAATGACATTTAGTAGTGTGGTACAGGATTAGCATGGTTTCAAATGTTTTCTGTATATTAATCACACGACATGGCAGTTTGTGGTAACATCTCTGCAAGCTTCATTTCCATTGACATCGCATTCGCGATGTTATTTTCAGTCGTGTTTCCAGGCGCGTGGCTATTTTCAGTCTTTCCCTGGTTTGTGATTCCCAAAAAGATAACTGTCGGTCACACATGGAGGGTCTGGAAGGGCTGCAAAAGGGTTATCAATCTCATCGCACGGCACGTCGTGGCGGTGCACGGGCCATCTGGGTGCAGCTGTCTTGCAGCATGTGTACAACGTTGCAGGATTTGAGGGGGTCATTTGCCTGCATGCGACATCTGAGCGTTCCGGATCCCAACTGCAATGCCCTTTTTTAATGCCCGGTTGTGGTTATGCCAGCCGTTGGCAAGGATTGCATCACGTGGTTGTCGACGCGCTTAAGCGTGGCAAGGATTTGGTCAGGACTTCGCGTGTGTCGACAAGTTTGAGCGTGGCAAGGGCTTGGCGGGGACCTCGTGCTTGTCAACACCCTCGCGAGTACCAACTATTTGGCCAGGAATGCTTGCTAACCAGCCAGTTTGGGCCAGGGTTTGGCAAGACGACACCCACTGGCAACGAATCAAAGGGCGCCCCCCTCTTGGTTGGGAGCCCTACACGGGACGGGGGGGGCACCCAATGGAATCAAAGGGTGCCCCCCCTCTCTGCTGGGAATCCTGCATAACAGGACAGGGGGGGGGGCACCCAATAGAATCAAAGGGTGCCCCCCCTCTTGCTTGGGAATCCTACACAACGGGACAGGGGGGGCACCCAATGGTTTTAGTAGGGAAGAATTTGTTTTTATTTTCTTTTAAGCCATTGGGTGCCCCCCTGTTCCGTTGTGTAGGATTCCCAATAAAGAGGGGGGCACTCTTTGATTCCATTGGGTGGCCACAACGGCGCCCCTTTTCGATGTTGAGTCCCTCTTCTGTGGCTAGTCTGTTCCATGATGGCGCTCCCCCTCTTGGGCGAGGCCGGTCGAACGGTCAAAATAATCCGGAAATAAATTTGATCGCAACGACCCCTCCACGGCAACAGGCCGAAGCCACAGCATTGAAAAGGGGCCATCGCAAAAGGTTCCTCTTACCCAAGATGCACATCCCACGGGGCATTACATTCCGGTGTGTTTTGTTCCGACAGGGTAGCGCAGAGCTGCTGAAGTGGTATCTTCTGATCATTTGGGAACAACTCAAAAAACGATGCTGGTGGGACACAAGGATCCTTCAAATTTCTCACGCACCTTTATTCAAGAAATTTCATGGATTGTCAGGGGTAAATTTTGGCTTCTGATTCGCCCCGAAAACATTGTGTTTCTACTCGACAGGTACAAGCGCGGCGGCATTGCAAAGAAAGGATTTGCGTGCACCTGGCTCCCCCACCACTAACGCAGGATGTGTCTTGTTCTCAAAGAAAACAAAACGTGACGCCCCTAAATGCTTGCCGCGACCAAGGAATATTCAAATCCGGACGGAGGCGAGTCGTTCGAAGTTTTTTAAGATTGAGATTATTTGTAATGATTAGAAATTTGAACGTCGCGACCCCCACCGGTTTGTATACTCCTTGGTCGCTGCACACGTTTTGGGGGCGTGACGTTCCGTGTTCTTTGGGAATATGACGCATTATTTCCCTCAATGTTTGCCACGTCCGTCCAAAAGATATTCAAATTCAGTCGGGGGCGTGCCATTGGAGCTTCTAAAGACGTCCTCCACAGGATTTGCATATCCCTTGGACGCGGCACATGTTTCGAGGCGTGACGTTTCTTTTTCTTGCGAACGGCGCGCATTCTGTTCGTATCAGGATCTCGCAGCCGCCGCGCTCGACGCAGGAGCCACGCCATCACTCAACGCACCAGCCGGCCGGCGGCGATTAGACCCGTATTCTGAAGAGGCACCTTTTTTCAGTGCGGCATGGGCAAAACAGCGCCAAGCCAGATCCCTAAAACACATCCCGCAAGCATGGGAGTGATCAGCGGGTTCCGTACACGGTGGAAATAATTGGGACTCGCGCCACGCACGTAAACCACATGAGTGGTGACGTTCCAGAACGGCCCGTCTTCAATGTTCCGGAGGTTTTTCAGCAGAAGAATGCCGCAGAGCTCTCCAAACCTCTGCTTTGGGGTGTTGGTTATTTCCTCCAAAATGTGTACCCACCATTAGGGATTCATTGACAATACTCCCCTTGGACCCCGCACTTGTTCTGACGCCTGATCATCAGAGCACTCCCAACCTCTGCTTGGGAGTGCCGGTGATTTCCTCCAAAATACTCACCCGCTACTGGGTGATTCAATAGTCCCCTGGAACCCCACACGCGCTCTGGTGCCTGCACGTTGAAAAGGTGGCGGTCGCATACGTCACCCTTGTAGTCTGAAGCACTGATCCCGAGTGCTGATTGTTTCCGCCGCATCTGGTGGTATGTGTTGCGTATGCTGAAGCCCGTTTGGAAATTTACATGTTTGCAATCTCTAGCTGTCAAATACTTCACATTTTTGATGCCACGGCTCGTAGGGAGCAGTGTCCTCGACGCTTTGTGGCTGTCGAGAGCTCGTCATGGCAATACATACATTTCCAAAGGGGTTCGGCATACACAGCATGGACCATTGATGAGGATCATCCAAATCACTGAAGCATTTTCATGATTTCTGTGGTGCTGGCACTTGGCATGCGAGAGCGGGGTGGTTCTTTCAGGATTTGTTTGGGCTCGGCGCAGGGTTGTTTTTCCAGCTGCAAGACGCATCTGTCTTGCCCTCGGCTTCCTCGGATTTCCCTTGTTCGGAGCTTCCAAGGCCACCGGCCAAGATTCAGATGTTGTTTCCGTGGCATTCATTCATGCAGAGGTTGAGTCAAAAACATTCGATTCAAGTAGTGGTAAGTTCAGGGTACAGACCAGTTTTGATGCGAGCTGCGAACTCTGCAGGTTTGCGTTCGAGGGCAGTTTCTGGAAGAGTGGAAGCATTAGTCATGCTGCATCACTCGATTACAGAGATTCCATGGCAATTGCCTAAGATTCATGGTGGCGGATTCCGAAGCATTTGGCTCGAGCAGGGCTTGATTCCAAAGTATTTGATTCGAGAGCTTGATTCCAGAGCATTCGATTTGAGGATCAGCCGGGCGGTCAGACGGCTAATTCTAAAGCATTTGATTCGAGCCATTCCAAAGCATTTCATTCAACGCATCTGATTCGAGGATTTGCCAGGCGGTTCGTTCCAAAGTTTTGGACTCGAGAGGAATCAACAGATTTAGAATCCAGTCCTTTGAAATCTATGGTATGTGTTTGACGGGATTTGCGCGAATGTCAATTCATCAGCTTTGCAGATTCGGCTCCGGATGCCTAATGCTCGAAGAAATCGAGCCAATAACTCACACAAGTCATCAGGATCCGAATCTAGTGCCAGCTTCGCTTGCACATGATTCTTTTTTGTTGATGTCAAGTTGTTTGCCGATCCAAGCAAGTGGTGTCACCTTGCGACCGCATCAACATTTGCGATGAATTCAGCAGAGCAAACACAAACTATTCTTGGAAGGACGCGTTGGCATAGGCATGATTCCTAAGTTGAGCTGCCGTTTTGGGTTGCATTTATTACCCTCAGAGTCCATCTTGTGCTTTGGAACCTACCTCCAGGGGGTCCAGGCTGAGTGGTTGCAAGGCACAGCAGTTCCGCAAACTCATTTTATAAGTTAATGACTGGCCATGACCGCACTTTTGAGCTGGATCTTGGTTGATGTTTGTGCTGCTGAAAGTCTCGTCGGCGGTCTTGGGATGTCTGTTTGCGCTGACCCCTTGTGTCGGGCACCTAGAATACCCTTCTCTCATGCTGTCTAGCGGTCATTTTTATGAGCAGAAGGTTCAACGACTGCAACTCGTCGTATTTTTCGACCCATCCCACTAAATGCTTTTTCATTTGCTTTGATTCATGTTCAGTACATTGTCTTGCTAGCTTGAGCTCCCGATTGCTGATGCGGTTCTTTTGGTATTTTGTTAGATTTTCATTACATTGGCTCGCTACATTTAGCTCCCGATTGCTGATGCGGCTCTTTGGTTTGCTTTGTTGATTTGCAGTGCATTGGCTTATTGGACTCGGCTCCCGATTGCTGATCGGGGTCTTGGGCGTACTTTGCTTGATTTTCAATACATTTGCTTGCAAGATTTTGCTCCCAATTGTTGAGGTGGCTCTTTGGTTTGCTTTGTCTGATTTGCAGTGCATTTGCTTATTGGATTCGGCTCCCAATTGCTGATGTGGCTCTTTGGTTCGTTTTGCTTGTCTTGCAGTGCATTAGTTTATTCGAATCGGCTTCCGGTTGCAGATAATTCTCTCTGGTTTATTTTGTTGCATGTTTCCTACATTTGGCTTATTAGATGTAGCGCCCGATTGCTGACTTTCCTTTTTGGTTTACTTTGTTATATTTACAGCACGTTGGCTTATTAGAGTTGGCTTCCGATTGCTGTTGTCTTTCTTTGGCTTACTTTGTTTAAGTTTCAGTACATTGCCTTCCCAGATTCAGCTCCTGTTTGCTGATGTGGATCTTTGGTTTGTTTTGTTTGATTGCAGTACATGTGCTTGCTAGATTTGGCTCCCGTGTGCTGATGTGGCTCTGGGGATGGCTTTGTTTGATTTTCAATACATTGGCTCACCAGCTTTGGTTCCCGATTGCTGATGTGGCTCTCCGGTTTGCTTTGTTTGGCTAATCGCGAATTCGCTTATTAGATTTGGCTCCCGATTGCTGCTGGGGCTCTTTGGCTTGCGTTGTTTGCTTTTCAATACATTGGTTTATTAGATTCTGCTGCCGATTGCAGCTATTGCTCTTTGGTTTGCTTTGTTTGACTTGCAGTGCATTGGTTTATTTGATTCGGTTTCTGATCGTTGATGTGGTTCTTTGGGTCGTTTTGTTGGATTTATCTTTACATTGTTTTATTGTTCCGGTTTCCGATTGTTGATGTGGTTATTTCGTTTGCTGGTGTGTTCTTTTTCTCGGCTCCTTATTTCCGGTGTTGTTTTTTGGTTTTTTTTTTTTCATTTTCCATACATCATTTTACCAGATGCGGCTTCCGATTGCTGATGTTGCTCTTTGGTTTGCTTTGTTTGACTTGCAGTATATTGGCTTACTCGATTTGGCTCCCCGTTGCTGATGCGGGTCTTTGGCATGCTTTGCTTGACTTTTAATACACTGGCTTACTGGACTTAGCGCCCGATTGTTGATGTGGTTCTTTGGCCTCCTTTTGCTGATGTAGCTGTTTGGGGTGCTTTGTGTGATTTGCAGTTCATCGGCTTGCTGGATTCAGTTCCCGATTGCTGATGCAGGTCTTTCCCGAGCTTTGCTTGACTTCCAGTACATTGGCAGACCAGTTTCGGCTCCCGATTGCTGACGTTGCTGTTTGTTAGTTTTGCGTGACTTCCAGTACATTGGCTGACTAGCTTCGACTCCTGATTGCTCATGTTGCTCTTTGGTTTGTGTCGTTTGACTTTCAATACATTGGCTCACTGGAATAAGCAGCCGATTGCTGATGTGGCTCTTTGGTTTGTTTTGTTTGTCTTGCAGTGCATTGGCTTATTCAATTCAGCTCCCGGTTGAGGATGTGGCTCTCTGGCTTACATTGTTCCATGTTCAGTACGTCCGGCTTATTAGATTTTTGGTCTCCGATTGCTAATGTGGCTCTTTGGCTTACTTTGTTTACGTTTCAGCACGGTGTCTTACAAGATTCAGCTCCTGCTTGCCGATGTTGTTTTTGTTTGCTTGTTTTGTTTTGCATTCAGTAAATTGGCTTGCTAGATTCGGCTCCCGTGTGCTGATGTGGCTCGTTGGCTTGGTTTGTTAGATTTTGAATAGAGTAGCTCACCAGATTCAGTTCCCGCTTGCTGATGTGGCTCTCCGGTTTGCTCTGCTTGACTCATAGTAAATTGGCTTATTAGCTTTGGCTCCCGATTGCTGATGGGGCTCTTTGGCTTGCGTTGTTTGCTTTTCAGTACAATGGCTTATTGGATTCGGCTGCCGATTGCTGAAGTGGTCGTTGGTTTGTTTTGCTTGAATTGCAGTACATTGGCCTGTTAGATTCGGCCCCCGTTGGCTGATGGGGTTCTTTGGTTTGTCTTGTTTGATCATCGGTAAATTTGTTTATTGGTTAGGTTCCTGACTGCTGATGTGTTTTTTTTTGATTTTCAATACATTGTTTCACCAGATAGGGCTCCCGATTGCTGGTGCGACTGTTTGGTTTCTTTTGTTCGATTTGCAATGCTTTGGTTTATTAGATTCGACTCCCAATTGAAATGTGGCTCTTTTCTCGATTTGTAATACATTGGTTTCTTAGATTTGGCACCGGATTGTTGATGTGGCACTTTGTCGCTTCGCTTTTCCGGATTTGGCTCCTTATGTCCGATAGGATTCTTTAGGCGTATCGCTTGAATTCCTGTGGTTTTGGTTCCGTTTCGGATTTAGTCTCCCGAAGGCTGATGGGATCCATTGCTTCTTGGTAACATTTCCTGGCTCATGGTTGCACGTCCCGGCGCCCGAATGCAGATGTGTGCGTATAAGGAAAACATTATGTGCTTGCAGGCGCGTCGTCGCTAGTTTTTTGCTAGGATTTTGTGCCTCCAGGGCACCAGGGGTTTGCAAGGGGTGCAATGACTTAACCATTGGACTCATGCAGTGTGCTCTGCGCTTGAGCGCTGCGTTTGCAATAAAAAACAGTGCTCGCATGAGGCCACTTGTGCAAGTATGAGCGACGTATGCTCCGCAGCTGGTATGGCAGATCCAAGTGGTGGATTGGATGCGGTTACAGCATGTTCTGCCCTCGCGGGCAGTGTCTGCGATGCAACGACGTGTTCCTGCCAGGCCTGCAGCGCAGCTTGCGTGCCATTCACAATGGTAATATTGGTTCAAAGTCGCATTTCTGGTTTTGTTTCAGTACGGTGGCGCAGATGCCAGCACGCAGCCAGTCATTGATCGCTCCCTGGCAACATGGATGGCTCCCGATTTTTTATCCCGGCTTGCCAATTCTGATGTGTGGGTATAAGGAAGCCACTCCCAGCAGGCAGGTCGTCGCAAGGACCTGGCTGGGAATTCGTGCTTGCGGAGCACTTGGGTTTTGCAAGGGGCGCAATGATTTACTCCTTGGACTTGTGAAGCGTGCGCTGCACTTGAGCGCGGCTTTTGCAATAAAGCGCAGTGCTCCTGTGAGGCAACATGTGCAAGTATGAGCGACGTATGCTCCGCAGCTGGTATGGCAGATCCAAGCGGCGGATTGGATGCGGATACAGCATGTTTTGCCCTCGCGGGTGGTGTCTGCGATGCTATGTCGTGTTCTTGCCAGGCTTGCAGCAGAGCTCGCGAGACATTCGCAATGGTAATATTGGTTCAAGGTCACATTCCTGGTTTTGTTTCGGTACGTTGGCGCAGATGCCATCACGCAGGCAGTGATTCATTGCTCCCTGGTAACATTTCCGGCTCCCAATTGTAAATCCCGGCTCCCCAACGCAGACGTTTGGGTTAAGGAAAACACTCCCAACAGGCACGTCGCCGCAAGGATTTGTTTGCTAGGACTTTGTGTCTGCAGGGCACTAGGGGTTTGCAAGGGGTGCCATGGGTTCAGATTTTCAGTACATGGGTTCGCAAAAATTTGCTTCTGATTGCTCATGTAGCTGTTTTGTTTGCTTTGTGTGATTTGCAGTGCATTGATTTATTGGATTCGGCTTCTGATTGCTGATGTCGGTCTTTGGCGTTCTTTGCTGACTTCCAGTACATTGGCTGACCAGCTTCGGCTCCCGATTGCTGACGTTGCTCTTTGTTAGTTTTGTACGACTTCCAGTACATTGGCTGACTAGCTTCGACTCCTGATTGCTCATGTTGCTCTTTGGTTTGTGTCGTTTGACTTTCAATACATTGGCTCACTGGAATAGGCAGCCGATTGCTGATGTAGTTCTTTGGTTTCTTTTTTCAGATTTTCAGTACATGGGTTCGCAAAATTTTGCTTCTGATTGCTCATGTAGCTGTTTTGTTTGCTTTGCGTGACTTGCAGTGCTTTGATTTACTGGATTCGGCTTCTGATTGCTGATGTGGGTCTTTGGCGTGCTTTGCTGACTTCCAGTACATTGGCTGACCAGCGTCGGCTCCCGATTGCCGATGTAGCTCTTCGTTTGCTTCACATGACGTCCATTGCATTGGCTGACTAGCTTCGGCTTCCGATTGCTGATGTTGCTCTTTGGTTTGGTTTGTTTGTCTTGCAGTGCATTGGCTCATTGGATTCAGCTCCCAGTTGACGATGTGGCTCCCTGGCTCGTTTTTTTTCGTTTTCAGTACATTTGGCTTATTCGATTCTGCTCCCGATTGTTAATGTGCCTCTTTGGCTTACTCTGTTTAGGTTGCAATACATTGTCTTACAAGATTCAGCTCCTGCTTGCCGATGTTGTTTTTGTTGGCTTGTTTTGTTTGACATTCAGTACATTGGCTTGCTAGATTCGGCTCCCGTGTGCTGATGTGGCTTGTTGGCTTGGTTTGTTTGATTTTCAACGCAGTGGCTCACCAGATTCAGCTCCCGATTGCTGACGTGGCTCTTTGGTTTGCTCTGTTCGACTCGTAGTAAATTGGCTTATTAGCTTTGGCTCCCGATTGCTGCTGGGCTCTTTGGCTTGCTTTGCTTGCCTTTCAGTACATTGGCTTATTAGATGCGGCTGCCGATTGCTGGTGTCGCTGTTTGGTCTGTTTTGTTTTAATTGCAGTAAATTGCCAATGGTTTACTATAGATTCGGTTCCCGATTGCTGATATGCCTCGTCGGTTTGTGTTTCTTGAGGCCACTTGTGCCTCTTTTCGGTTTGCTTTGGTTTGTTTTATTGGATTTGATTTTCGTTTGCAATAAAAAGCAAGTCTCGCATGAGGCCACATGTGCAAGTATGAGCGACATATGCTCCACAGCTGGTATGGCAGATCCAAGTGGTGGATTGGATGCGGTTACAGCATGCTCTACCCTCGCGGGCGGTGTGTGCGATACGACGATGTGTTCTTGCCAG